>Ga0208695_1000021_pt1 | contig 257153 bp, 238 predicted proteins | sample AD_UKC111_MetaG_FD_184449 | JGI IMG/M metagenome (GOLD analysis project Ga0208695, IMG submission 184449) | Active sludge microbial communities of municipal wastewater-treating anaerobic digesters from Hong Kong - AD_UKC111_MetaG (SPAdes)... | ecosystem: Engineered > Bioreactor > Anaerobic >...
ATAATAAAGGAAATCATGCGAAATTTAAGTGCGTTCAACCACAACCATCACCCCTCCAGGATGAAAATGGTGGCAAAATTCATCAGACGTGGAATTTCGGTTGGATATTCCTGACGTCAACGGTTGCCAGATAAGGGTAACATCGCTGGCTGCGGAATAACCAGCAGTTGTCTTCGACCTGTTCAAAAAATGGACTCCTGACCAAATCAACGATCATTGATTCTCTTTTATAGGCAAATTACTTTTTTCACTAACTTTCAGATTGAGGTTTGCACTATAATCAGTGAACATTAATATAACAATGTGGTTCATGGAGGGTAACAATGGATCATTCATCATCTCTCACTCAACAAAAATCCAGAAAAACAAAAACCATCGTTTTTATCACCTGCAGCCTGTTGATTCTCTTGATCTTCCAGGCGGCTTGCGGACCGACTGCCGAAGAATTATCGGCTTTTCAAACTGTCACCGCCCTGGCGGCGGTCACTCCCACCCCAACCGCCAGCCCCACGCCGGCAGGCATCATGCCAGACCAGGACCTGGCCGCCATCATCGGCGCTGCCGCAGATGGTGAGACGATCCATCTTGCTGCCGGAACGTTCAATCTTGCCCAGGGCGTGACCATCGATAAAAGCCTGACCCTGATCGGCGCGGGTTCCTCTCAAACAATCATTACCGCTGCGCTTCCATCACCGGATATTAAGGCCGTGGTAAATTTTTCAGGCAGCGGCACGTTAAGCCTGGAAGCAATCACCCTGGAATACATAGGAGACAGCCCTGCAGCAGTCATTTATGCTGATTCGGGCGCTTTGGGCCTGGATGACTGCATTCTCACGGGTGCTACTGTATCTGATTCTGGCAGCCAACTTGGAGCAATTCAATTAAATGACACCGCGATCGCGTTAATTCGCAACAGTCAGATCAACGGCAGTGTTGACCGCCTTGACCCAAAAGACCCAGACAAGATTCCGGGCGGGATCTTCGCCAGCGGCAACACACAACTCACCCTCGAAAATGTGATGATCACAGATTCCTACCTGGGTGTCTATGCTTATGGAGACGCCGTGGTAAGTATTACCAACAGCACGTTTTCAAACACCTATGCCGCCTTGGGCTTGTTGGATAATGCCACCTGCACACTGACCGGCAATACCATTGACCAGAGCAAGACCGTCCAAATTGCTCTCTTTGATAACGCCAGGCTAACAGCCAGTGAAAATACGCTCAACAATCTGGATGGAAGCATTGGTTTCCAGATCAATGAAACAGCTTATGCCCACCTGGAGAAAAACAAGATCAATAATGGTGTGAGCGGTATTCTCTTCTCTGATAACTCAACCGGTGAGGCTGTTGCCAATGAAGTATCAATGGTTACCAATGTGGGTATTTACATCCAAAAGGATGCTTCCGTAGTGGTCGATTCCAATATCCTGGATTCCTGTTACATCAGCATTGATTTCGATGGCAACAGCACCGGTTCGATCGTAAATAACAACATCATGAATGGCGAGATCGGCATCTCCATCGCATCGCCTGCCAATCCAAGCGTGGTCGGCAACAACGTGCAGGGGTGGACACAGGCATTGACAACTGACCCTGAAGAATGGTTAAACAGTCTTGATGCAAGAGACAACTATCTTACCGACGGTCCGCCAGAGATCATTGTGATAACCAACACGCCAACAAATTAAAGCCGCAGTAAGATCTGTTTGGCATCAATTCACCGGGAATACAATCCTGGTCTGGAGTTCGTTTTCTGGCACTTCCATGGGTGAATTCATGTAGTGTTCATATACCACCCCGGTCGGGATCTTGCCGTGGGCGGTCATCCAGGCGTTGATCGCATTGTAGACCGGCTCGAGTTGGGTGTAAGGCCCCTGATAGACGCAGGAAACCTGTCCCCCGGCGGGGATGACGCTTGACTTGATCTCACCCTTTGAGGGGACAGATTTGGCGACAGTGATCCCCATTTCAACATCCAGGTGCTCCATATCCATGTTGTGATAAGCCGCGAAAACGGGTCCGGCAGGTTTTTCACCGATCGCCTCAAGATATTGGATCACTGCCATGAAGGCATTGCCCAGTTCCTGCTGTAAATTGGCCATCGAGGTGATCTTGCGGATCGAGATTACCGGTTGTTCTTTTTGTTCATTGAATTCAATTGGGTATTCCATTACGTGTCTCCTTTGGTTTTGATACCAAAGTATGACATTAATAACATGACAACTATGTGTCATGTTCCGAAATATATTGTTGATATATCTCTTTGGCTGCCTCGGCAATCATGCGTCTGATATGCGGCGGGTTTAACACTTCTACACCGGCGCCAAAACTTAGCAGAAAGCCAATCATGCCGCGGTTTTGAGGGAGGGCAGCCTTGACGATGATCCTGCCATCCCGAAGGCCTGTTATGTTTTCGGGAATAACAAAATTTTATAGGCTTGGCATAAACAACAAAATAATACCAAATATCTAGTTGTTGAAAGGTTTTTATGAACATCGAAAATGAAGTGGACAAAACTTTGAATAATGAAAACGATTCACAAGAACATATTACGCAGCACAGCAACATCAAACAGACTATTGGAGTATTGAGCGGTAAGGGAGGAGTCGGGAAATCATTCATTGCCAGCTACCTGGCCTGCAGCCTGGCAAGAGAAGGTTATAAGGTTGGAGTCTTGGACGCTGACTTCACAGGACCTAGTATTGCTATGTTATTTGGATTGCACGGTCCGGTGCAGACTGGGCAATATAGTTTTCTGCCACTGGTGAGTCGTTCTGGAGTGAAAGTGATCTCCATGAACCTCCTTTTCGCCAATGAGAACACCCCGGTTATATGGAAAGAGCAATTAGTGGCTAAAGCAATTGAAGAACTCTGGAAAGAAGTGGAATGGGGAGAGTTGGATTTTTTAGTCATAGACCTGCCGCCTGCGATTTCTGAAGTAACGGTTTCTATCCTCCAATCGATCCCATTTTCAGGATCAATCCTGGTTACCACTCCACAGATGCTTGTTACAAAGATTATGAACAAAGCTGTTACAACTCTCAAAAAAATAGGAACACCCATAATTGGTATCGTGGAAAACATGGCTTTTTTCATTGAACTTGATTCCAAAAAGAGACAGTATATTTTTGGGCAATGCTATGGACAATCCGTAGCTAACCTTGCAGGTGTGCCAATTTTGGCTCAAATCCCTCTTGATCCAATGATATCAAAACTCTGTGATTCAGGAAATGTGGAAGACATAGTATTGGATGAAGAACCAGAAATGATGGGAACCTTTTTTGAATCCATTGAGAATAATGAGAAAGCAGAACCACCCATCCAAACCGGAAATCCAGAAGAAGGTCCGATCATTGTTGGGCAACAGAGTCATTCTCAAAGCTCGTTTTCTGATGTTGTGTTGGGGTTGATTAGAGCCAAAGATAACATGGGTGTACTCGACGAACCAGACGCCCAGGGATATTTCCTTGGAAGCTGCGGTGATCGTATGCAAATTGACCTCCGTTTATCTGATGGCAAGATTCAAGAAGCAAAATTCCTAGCTGATGGTTGTGGAGCAACGATAGCTTGTGGAAGTATGATCACTAAGATGGCAATTGCTAAAACTCTAGACAAAGCTAATCTCATCACTCAAGAGGAATTACTAACCGCCCTGGATGGTTTACCGGAAGATCACATTCACTGCGCTGAACTGGCAGTCATGACTCTTCGTGAGGCGGTAATCGATGCAATTGAAGGGCATGGAAAACGTAAAAGAAAGGATCATGGGTAAATGTTACATTACCCAAACTATCCAAAAAGAGTGAGGTATTGGGATAAACAGAAAGAATTAGTAATAGAAATCAAGCCCATATGAATAATCATCCATTCATCTGCATTTCGTGAACAATTTTTAGAAAAGTACCAGTGAGTATTGAAAAATCCAGGTTAGTCACTAACCATTACGTGAAGCGTAAACAAAATTTTTACAAATGGGATTAATGAAAGGAGGCTAAATTTCCGAAACCGAATATTCTGAAAATCGATAAAAGCCAAAAAACACATTGCATGGTTGTCAAGACCAATTTTATATTAATCCAAAAAGGAGAATTACGATGGATACAACAGTTGGAACCGCAACAAACTCAATACCTCGCATCGGCGAAAAAGCCCCTGAGTTCAAAGCAATTACAACTCAGGGTACGATCAATTTCCCAGGAGATTACAGTGGCAGTTGGGTGATTTTGTTCAGTCACCCGGCCGATTTCACTCCGGTATGCACCTCTGAGTTTATGACCTTTGCCTCAATGGAAGATAAGTTTGCCAAGGCAAACACCAAACTGGTGGGTCTTTCGGTGGACGGACTTTACAGCCACATCGCCTGGCTTCGCACCATCAAGGACAAAATCGAATATAAGGGAATGAAGAATGTCGAAGTTAAATTCCCCTTGATCGAAGATATCACCATGGAAGTGGCACACAAGTATGGCATGATTCAACCTGGGGAAAGCAATACCAAGGCAGTGCGTGCGGTTTTTGTGATCGATCCAAAGGGGATTATTCGCACGATCATCTATTATCCCCTGAGCCTGGGAAGAAACTTTGAAGAATTGTATCGGGTAGTTATCGCTCTCCAGACAGCAGATGCCTTTTCGATTGCGACACCCGCCGACTGGCAACCTGGTGATGAAGTAATCGTCCCCACTGCAGGCTCTTGTGGTGTTGCGAAAGACCGTATGGAAGGTAAAGAGGGTGAGATGCACTGCTACGACTGGTTCTTCTGCACAAAGAAGCTTGATAAAGAGACGATCATGGAGAAAATCATTCGAAAAGATTAATCCTCATAACTTATTCGTATACAAAACATACAAAACAAACCCTCATTTGAGATGAGGGTTTGTTTAGAAAATGCTGTTATGAAACCTTCTTATTTACCTTCAAAATTATAAAAATGTTTTTTACTTTGTTCAATGAACCCACATGCCGGAGTCATTACCAGGAGAAGTTGGGATTCACCATCATTGATGTTTTCCCAGTGGTGAACCAATTGTGCTGAAAATAAAAGGCTATCTCCAGGGGTCAAAATGTATTCGATCTCCCTGACGGAATATGAAATTTTCCCGGTAAGGCAGTAAACGAATTCATAACCACTATGTAATAGGGATCTCCCCCCACTCGTTGCGAATTTCTCCATTGTAACAATAAAGGGTTCCAGGGTACTGCTTGATAAACCCTTGCCAAGGTTATTGATGATGGATTTCTCGTTGAGTGTTTGTGGACGTTGATCTTGTTTTGTGTATACAACTGGTGTGATCGGCTCGATGGGTTCGAAGAAGTCTTTGATTGGCACATTCATTGCTGTTGCAAGACGTTGCAATGTGGAAATGGATGGTGAGTTCTTGCCTTTCTCAATAAGACTGAGTGTATTGATGTTAAGTTCGCTAATTTCTGCGGCCTGTTTTAAAGTCCACCCTTTTAATCCACGTATTTCGCGAATTTTCATGCCTAACTGCTCATCCCCTGAATTTGAAACATTGTTTGAGTGAGAATCATCTGTATCGATTTCGATTTTTTCGCTACTTGAACCAACTTTTTGAGCTGACATAACATCCTCCGTTAAAATACACACGATTTACTAATATAGTAAGGTTTTTACAGCAAAAAGTCAATACTTTTTACTATTATATGTGTAATTTTTACTAAAATATTAGTTTTTTTATTTGATAAACTACTCTTCCTTTATGATCTCGTTAATATTTCTCTTCTCATTTTTTAACCGTGCAAAAATATAGGTGCATTATTATGGAATCAGGTGCCTAAGTGTACGCCCTTGAACTGACACCCAACACTGTCCGGCCTTCCCAGTATGGTCCAGGATAATCGCTCGACTACAGCCCACCAAATTTCTGGTACTTTGTGCCATCTGGCCCCTTCCACTCCCTTGGGAATATCCGGATCGGATGCGTTCATTTTAGTAAGGGTACTATCTGGATTGATTGCTACCGACGTGTAAACCACACTGTAAATCGGTCCAAGCGTTGCCAGCGAAAGCATCATTCCCCAGCCACACCTTGACGGTTCAACCGTCTTTGCAGCATCAATCCGGTCAGCAATAAAAACGAAATAGGTCATCCCTTCAGGAACACCTGCAACTGACATGGGTTGGTTGGCCTTGTAGCTTATAAATACCAACCCAAGGCAAATCATTAAAAATACTGCTTTTCCAAATATCTTCATTATGAACATGAAAAATCTAGCAATCATTCTCACTCTTCTTTTCGATTTTGTCGTGATGGGTATTTTTCACGCGCAAAACCCAGATCAAACGCATAAAGATGAATAGCCTCCAACACCCAGGTCAGCGCTTTTTCCGCATGGTCGGGTTCTCCGCTTGGAACATATCCCTCCTCTCCACGCAGCATTTCCCAATCAGAAATGGTGACTACGGGATAAATCTCAGAACGGCTGTCTCCAAAAGAAGGGACCTCAACCTTCACCTTGAGCGGACCGCCACGTCCAAAGTTGAAATACCTTAGAAAGACATCCCAGTAAAAGCGCGTCATGTTGTCCCTGAAGAATGGCAATGCCTGTCTTTGACTAAAGAGTACTTTCTTGTACCCCGCTTGGAGTTGATCAAATAATGCCTTGTTTTGATGCATGTGCAGGAAACGATACAGGAGCATAATGGAAGTCGCCGGATAGGCTGATTCACGTTCCAGGGGTCCACCTTTATAATGCGATCCATCGTAGATCACTTCCATCATTTGGAAAAACTGGTAACGGTTTTCCTTCACCTCACCTTCCAGCTTCCCAATCTCGGATTCCATGATGCCCATCACCATGTTCAGTTCGCTCATATCCGCTGGCATCCGCCGGGCAAAATTCGGGACAGCAGTAACCTGGTCAGTTGAGCTTTCCTTTGCAGATTGTAGTTCTGGCTGAAAAATGGCTGCCGGTTCCAGTTGTTGAAAGGAGTTGACGTCCTCCCATTCAGGATTCTGTATGAAGACTCCTATCTCCTTCCAGTAAAGCTCAAATGGGATAGAACCATTTTTCTTTTTCAGAGCACCCAGCACTTGCTGCCAGACAGAGATAGTCTTGCCGTCATTCCCCGCCAGCGCAAACAGGATCCGCACTTTGTGATCAATCCCGCTGCCGGCCGGCGAATTGAAAAAGAGACAGAGTCGTTCCAGCTTGTCTGAAATCCTGGGCACATCGTTCAGACGGGCTTGTTGCTCCATCTCAAAGAGGATATTGTCCTCAAATAAGACATCCGCACGGATATTGCGTAATCCGTTAAAGGGAAGGACTTTCTCCAGCTCAGTTTTTCTTCCCTGCTGATATGCAGCGTTGAATATCTGCATTTCCATCAAGGCATGGGCTGCTTCAACGGAGTCATCGAGTTTCGGTGCTTTGCGAGGATTTTCTTCCAACATCGCCGACCCGTCCTCGGTGAGGACAAAGGCTGCGTAAGGTCTGCCCCGCTGTCCCGGCATCGTTACATTGATTGTCCTCAATGCGGGTGCCAATCCACCTGGCGGTTCGGTCAGGATCTTCAAGGCATCCCGAACCGGATGCTGTCCCAGACCGGTCATGGTTTCAACCTGCTCTCCTGTGGCAATTCCGCGGTGTGAGAAACAATACATTATTTGGTTTAAACGGTCGGATTGATCGTGTGTGTCAATCCAGCGATTGATAGATTTCTGATTTTCTTTCATGTCAAAAATTCACTCCGTAATTTAAAGGTTTGATTAATGTGGACTTTAACCGATTTATTGACCCGAATTATTGACGCTGTCTAATCGATCCTGCAGGTTGCGTAATACCTGGTTCTGTTTCTGGATCATCTTTTCCAGTCGTTCATTTTCTATGGTCAAGGCAAAGTTTTTTTGTTCCATCTCATATCTCAAACGTATGTATTGTTTTATTTCAAGGTCACGGTCAGCTATCTGTTTCTCTACATCTTTGACGTACGTTAATTCTGTATGATATTTCTTATTCACAATCTCAAGGATCATTTCAGGATACCTGTCGCGAAATTGCTGCTTCATATAACAGATATCCCCGTAGGAAAAGACTAAGTAGTCAATGGCAGCACAGGCAGTGAGGATCAAATGATCCTCAAGCGAAATACCGATCTCGTCGAAAAATTTACCGAAATGAAATTCGAGTAAGGCTTTCAGTTTTTCAAGATCAGGATTCTTATTAATACTTTCCAGAAATTCATTCATTCTTTACTTCCTTTTTGGGAGTGGTCCGGAACCGAATGTGGATTTTCCACATTCGGTTCCTTGGGCCCTAGATTAACAGATCATTGAGCGCATCTTCCGCGCCACCCTCTTCAGCTATGAAGAAGGAGTCATCAGACGGAAGTCCGCCCATTCGCAAGGCAGCTTTGACCGCACGCGCTTTGCACAAATACCCTGCCCGATTGAAGAATTTGATCAGGTCGTCATCTTCGCCAGGACGCAAACGGAGGTGGATGTGCACAGATATTGCATTCACACCACTATTATGATCATTCTCTGGGCTCATACTTTCCTCCGATTAGCCTGTTGTTTGGCCAGCTTATACAATCCCCGACTGATCGAAATCACCGGATCATCGGGAATGTGAACCCTGCCGCTGAATCGTTCAACCAATAGCTCACGCAGGAGAATGGCTCCCCCACCCACGATGATAAGCTGTGAGAAACGACGCCAGCGCGGTCCCCAGGTCTTTTCAATCTGACCGGTTACTTCACGCGCCCAGACAGGAATTGCCTGACGCACTTCCAGCTTCGATGCTCGCAATTTAGTGTCTAGTTCACCCAGGGTATGCAGGTTATCCCCATTGAGCAGTTCCAGCAGCCGGCGTACACCCAGGGTTCGGCCGGCAGTCATAGCCTGAACAACTGTCCGGTCGTTGACCGTTAGGAGTTCCAACGTATTAAAACCAATCGAGATGATCCCCATCTCCTGGTTGAAATGAGCCCGTCTTTGCGGGATAAACTGCCCTTCATCATCCAGCAGATAATCAAAGAGAGCGCCGGAGGGTTGACTGGTCACTTTCACTTCAGCGATCTGGATCGAGCAACGCTGCCCCTCAGCCTCCCATTCATGCTCCCCCACCAACCAGCGCTTGACGTTCTCGGCATTGGCAGCAGCCTGATCCCCGGATAAAACTTCCAGAGGAAGACCGACGATCAAATTGATGGGAGTATCGATCATCCCGAACTGGTTCATGTAGCGGCTGAGAATGCCGTACACAATGGCACGGGTTTCAGGAACACCGGTCATGCGTTCGTAGTCCAGATTTTCAATCGGACGTCCCCAGTCATGCGCGCCAGGACCAACGTAGAAATTCATGCCACCGACTCCCACCTTCATTGGTGGTTTTCGGTTGCGAAACCCAAGTAGCTGGCTAACCTGTTGGCCAGTATCGGCTGCGACGACAGCCTGAAGTTGAATCCCGCCGTGATCGCCATAGAGCTTATTCGCGCCGGCGCCAAGATCTTCGCCGAAAAAGATAGGCTCACTCATGGTTCACCTCCACTGACCGCTTTTCTAGATCGTTTTGGTGAGCTATACTGAGATACGCATCCATGACTTCGCACACCCGCCTGGCTAAGTTGCGCCGGGGTGTGGTTTGAATGAAACGTATGAAATTGTCATCCACCCCTGGATAAAGGGTGAAATGGATTGAGAGCACGAGCTTTTCTCTTGCTCGTTTTGATTGGATCGACATTTGCGACCTCCTTCATAAGGTTTGGCCGCACCTGTGCGAATTCGAGAAAAACGGGACTGCTGCGAAATTCTTGTGAGTTACCAAAAAAACGTGAAAAAAACGTGCAAAACGTGTAGATTTAGTGCCAAAAATGGACTTCCTGGACGATTTTAACCCCCATATATGCTAACTCATTTACTCCATTCCCCCACATATACGGCATGGATTCCCCAGGACGGTTCTTCGAATCAGTAGGTTGGGAGTTCGAGCCTCCCCGGGGGCGCCAGATGTACTAGGTAACACATCCAGCACCGCCACATATGCCGATCGAAACCCGAACTTTTGTCGGGTTTTTGATTTAAGGTGCATTAAGGTGCAATTCATTTCAGTCCTTCTTTTGGACTTTTGTCTTCACTTGCGGAATTTCGACCAGGATCGGTGTTACCAGTTTATCCATGACGATTGCGGCCTCCCCCTGCATGTCATGGAACACATGAGCGTAGATATCCAGAGTAACACTTGGCTTTGAGTGTCCCAGCATACTGGACACCACAATAACTGGAACCTTATTGTTCAACAGAAGTGACGCTGCAGTGTGCCTCAAATCGTGGAAGCGCATTTTTGGTAAACCGGCCAGTTCCAGGATGCGATTGAAATCTATGCGCAAATTGCTAGCGTCTCCCGGTGTTCCCACAGAACTGCAGAAAACCAGATCCATATCATGCCAACGATCCCCTGCCCGTTCTCTTTGCATCGCCTGATAAGTTTTGTGGTGACGCAGTACATCCAGCGAACCCTCACCTAATTTGATGGTTCTTCTTCCGGCATTGGTTTTTGGCTCAGTAAAACTGCATCCTTGCCCGGGGACATACTGTTTCTGTCTTTGTACGTGCAGAACGCCCGCGTTCCATTGAATATCCGACCATTTCAATCCAAAGAGTTCACCCATGCGCATCCCGGTGGTGATCGCCAGGTGAAAGAAAGCATAATGCGGACTGTTCTGGGCGGCGACGAGAAATTGACCAACTTGATATGAATCCAACACGGTCATTTCATCATGAGAGTATCGCGGTAATGTGGCACCATGGGTCGGGTTGAAGATTACCAACCCGTAACGGACTGCTTTATCCAGCGAGGCGTGGAGGATATTATGTACAACTTTGATCGTCCTTGGACCCAAACCTTTCTGCAACAATCCTGAGTAGAACTGCTCGATCTGGATCAATCGTAAATCCTTGAGTTTTTTGTCTCCCATTTCAGGCAGGATGTGCTTATTGATAATGGCAGCATATTGATGTGCAGTTTTGGGTCTCAAGGAAAGCTTGCGATTTTCCAACCAGCTTGGAAGGTAATCATTCAAGGTAGTGGTGCTGCCTTTGAAATCATACCCTTTGTCCAGTTCGGCTTGCATGGTCCTGATCCATTCCAACGCTTCTGCTTTGGTTTCAGTGTTCTTGCTGATGCGCTGTCCTTGATGATAGATCTGTGCACGCCATTTCTTATTGGGTCTCTGAAAGATCGACCCTTCGTTTCTTCCTCGGTGATTTTTAGCCATTTTCTTGACTCCTTTTTACAAAATCAAGAAAAGGCGACCTAGTTTCTTTTTTCGGCTGCTCTATCCAGTTGTTAAGGTGCAAATGGTGCAATTGATAATCATTATATCGAAATCCGATCATGATGTTAATCCTGATGTTCACTAATCGACGCAGAGGAAGAATGGCATAGCCATTTGATCAATTGTCTGCCGGTTTATGCTTGTTGATGAATTCCTGCAAGTCTCTTTCTGAAACGCGGACAGACTTTCCAAATTTGACGACTTTGATATCCCCGCGCTGCATCATACGATAAGCCAGCGCCCGGCTGATGTTGAGGATCTGGGCAACTTCGTGCCCTTTAAGCAAACGGTTTTTTGATTCTGTTTCCATTTTCAATACTCCTTTTGATAATTTATGGATAAATAAACACAGACCAGCCAAACCATCCCTTAAGGGATTGGTTGGTCTGGTCTGTCGTTAATACAAATGTAAGTCTTGAACGAACCTTGTTTTCCTATCTGTATTCTTGGATCCCGCAACAATTGCGCAAAGGCACGACCAACCGTTCTGGCTCCATCTGGCAGGTTTAGGGTTTGAATCAGATCTTGTTTCATGAATTCCTGGTTGGGATTGGCTTGAAGGTAATCAACCAAATCTTGAAAAATGCGTTCCTGCTGACCAACTTCCTTTTGAAATTGCATCCTTTCGGCGTCGGAGAATTTCAGAGTAATCTTTTTATCCTCTGAGACGAGTTGAAACCTCAAGGGCTTGGGTGGTTCCGCTTCACGCATTTTCTGGGGTTGGATCACGCGCATGGAGTTTGCTGCAGATGAATTTTCATAATTCACAATAATGGCAGTATCCACAGAGCCAAGAATGTCCGTGGATCCTCGTACCCGGTATGAAAAATCATTGCTGATTCCCTTGTTGAGATGATGAATTAGTATGAAGGTTGTACCTAATTGATTAGCGATCTCTCGCATCGAATTCATCAAAGGGGACATCTCGGCAACTGAATTCTCATCGGCGCCAGGAGCAAATTTCGCCATGACATCAAAAATGACCACAGAGACTCCCTGGCTTGAAATCCGTTGTTTGAGTGCCAGGACTTCATGTGGTTCCCGTAAACTGAGCGGAGAGAAATCAAAGGTGAGGTTGGCTGGCGGTTGAATCCCACGCGCATTACAGAGCTTCAACACACGTGAACGCATTCCACGGAAACTGCCATCCAGAAAGTGATAGGTTACTTTTCCAAGCGGTACTGGTTGATCATTCCAGGCGAAACCGGTTGAGGCAATCCCGATTGCCAGATCCAGTGCAAGAAAACTCTTACCGGCTGCCGGCATGCCTGCAATCAGATTAATCCCGCCTGCCATAATCCAATCTTTGAGAATCCAGGTCAACTCTCCCACTTCTGACGAACAGAGCTGTTCCGCAGAGTAAACCAGGCGCTCAGAGTTCCCAGGTAGTGCAGAATAACCGGTGACCAGGTTTCCCACATCCTCACGAAGATCCAAAAAGGTTTTTTCGCTGTAAGCGTTTTGCACAACCTTCATGGAAAGATCAGCAATCCGTCTTTTGTTGGCTTTATCCTTAATAATCCGTGCATACGACTCGGCGTGGAGGGCTGTCGGTGTGTCCTGGATCATCTGAATGAGATAAGCATCTTCCCCAACCTCCTCAAGCCAACCTTTGGAATTCAACCCGTCGTGCAAGGTAAGGTAATCGATGTGCATTCCCTCTTCAATCAAATTCCGCATTACTTCCCAAATATGGCGATTTCGGAGGAGATAGAAATCTTCAGGTTTGATGTATGAAGAGAAATCATTGAAGATCTCCGGCGCAAGAAGAACTGAACCGAGGAAGGCACGTTCTGCTTCCGTATTATTTGGTGGGGTTGGATCTGACATCAGTTGACTCCTGTTGTATGTTGGAGTCGCTGAATTAAAAAACGACCTGAAATGGATTTCCCATTTCGAGGTCGCTCCAACGATTTGATGTATACCCTACGATATCAGCGACGATTTATTTCTTATTCGATCACATAGACCCATTGTACAAATTTAATATCGCTTATCCTAGGGGGACAAATTTACTGAATTATTCGATTTGTTTCATTTCTGCTTTACTTGTTATCATAATAATCGTATAATGATAACAATTAATTCGTTATTGTCATTTGTGGGAAGTAAAGATGAATCTTGAGGATTTCAAGAAAAGTATCAGCGGACAAATGATGGCTATTCCCGAGGGAGGATTTGCATTTGTACCTAATCCACTTCCGCCAACAAATTTTACCTGGGATTCTGAATTGGTCGAGAACCTTTCTGCTGCTGACCGCGCCCTGGGTGAACTGGCAGGTATAGGCAGATCATTACCCAATCCTCATTTACTAGTGCGTCCTTTCCTCAGACGTGAGGCCGTCCTTTCTTCCCGGATTGAAGGCACGCAGGCTTCACTCTCTGATGTACTTGCCTATGAAGCAGTCCAATTGCCGCTTTTCGACGCCCCAGATGATGTGAGAGAAGTACATAATTATGTACGCGCTTTGGAGTATGGACTTGAGCGGATGAGCAGCCTACCCGTCAGCCTGCGCCTTATCCGCGAACTACACGGCATTCTTCTGGAAGGGGTACGTGGGGAACAGTTCCGAGCGGGTGAATTCAGGCAAGGCCAGAATTTTATCGGTCCACCTGGGAGCCGCCTTACCACTGCCACCTATGTTCCACCCCCTCCCAAAGAGATGCTGAAGGCATTGCAGCAGTTGGAGTTGTATATCAATGAACCATCCAATCTTCCTCCGCTGATCCGTTTGGGTTTAATCCATTACCAATTTGAAGCCATCCATCCTTTTCCGGATGGGAATGGACGGCTGGGCAGATTATTGATTTCCATGTTGTTATGCGCCTGGAATATTCTTCCCCAGCCATTGCTCTACCTGAGCGCTTTCTTTGAAGCTAATCGACCGGACTATTACGCTCATCTGCGAGGTGTTACCGAAAAAGGGAATTGGAATGCCTGGCTGGTCTTTTTCTTATCTGGTGTTTCCTCTCAAGCCCTCGATGCAGCAGCGCGGGTAAAACGGATCAACGATCTGAGAGAGAATTATCGCCAGCGCTTCCAGCAAGGCCGCTCTGCAGCTCGTTTACTCCAGGTAGTGGATCTGCTTTTTGCCCGACCTCTTATTTCTGTACGTACGGTTGAGATGGAACTTGGATTGCCATACCCGACCGCGGAACGTTACATTGATGAGCTGGTGAAACAAGGGATTCTGGTGGGAACTGGCAAGGCGCGTAATCGGGTTTTTAAAGCGGATGAGATATTACAGGTCATTGAATCACCACTCAACAGTTGATGATTTTAACTCCCTGATCTAAAAAGACGAATTTCATTACGGAGACTTCCATGAAAGAAACGAACAAGTTTGAAAAGCAATTTTTCGGTGCCCTGCGTGATATTTTCGTGGGTGCAAAAGTAGAGGGTGATTCGGGCTATGTGAACCTGATGCGCATTAAATCGCGCTATTATGAGCAGGGAGTCTTCCCCCAATTACAGAAGGATATTACTGCCGCGCTGCAACCTTTCCCGGATTTCCGCGAAGAATTGTTTGACAAACTGTTCACCTTCTTCCAGCGCTACTTCAGCGAAAGCGGCTCGATTTACTTTCGCTATACTGCCTTGCACCAAAATGTGTATGAGAAGGTTTATACGGATGACCGCGATGTGATCCTGTTCTGGAAAACCCACATGCTGTATTACGTCAAGACGGACCGCATCTTCACCAGCCTTAACGTCGAAATGGATGGGGTCAAGTTCTTCTTCGATGCTTCCAAAATGACGCTCAAAAAATCCAACGAGAAGCGCGAAGTCGTTTATGCCTTCCGCAAGGTTCAGCCAGAAGATGGCACGCTGGTCTTTGACGTGGCTTACTCTGAAAAGGGCAAAACCACCAGGTTGGACGATATCTTCAAGGACCTCAAGAAAGCCAATGTTAAACTGGATGATGAGACGCTCAATAAGGCTTTTCGCGTTTTTGAAAAGCAGAGTGAGGTGGATTTCTTTATCAACAAGGATGCCCACGCCTTTTTGCAGGAGCAATTTGACTTGTGGCTTTATCAATACCTGTTTGCCGGGCAAAACGTATGGAGCGAGGCACGCCTGGCGCAGTTGCAAGCCTTAAAAGCGATCGCCTACAAAGTGATCGATTTTATCAGCCAGTTTGAAGACGAGCTGGTTAAGATCTGGAACAAGCCCAAGTTTGTGCGCAACAGCCACTATGTGTTGACGCTGGACAAGCTGGGCAGCAGCCCGGTGCTGGACAAATTACTGGCCCACCCCAACTTACCGCAGCAGGTGCAGGAATGGCGTGACCTGGGTATGATTGGCGAGGATTTCAAACTCGAGATGATTACCCAAAAGGATCTAACCGGTGCACCCCTGCACCCGCAGTACCAATACCTGCCCATCGATACGAAATTCTTCTCTGACCTGGAGCTGGACATTCTGGCGCTGTTTGACGACCTGGATGCCGCCCTGGACGGCTGGTTGATTCATAGCGAGAATTATCAGGCTTTGAATTCATTGCTTTATAAATTTAAAGAAAATATTCAAAGTATCTACATTGATCCGCCTTTTAATCTAGATAAAGATGCCGATTTTTCGTATAACGTAAACTATAAGGATTCAACTTGGGTTTCATTGCTTGAAAACAGACTTCAATTAGCTAAATATTTCCTTAAAGATACTGGAACGATTTTTACGAGATGTGATAACAATGGCAACTCGCTAGTTCGCCAATTGCTAGATGAAATATTCGGAAAAAGAAATTTCAGAAATGAGTTAATAATCAATCGCTTTAAGAAAGCGTCAGATGGATTTACTAATACGACTGAGAGTTTATTTCTTTATTCAAAAAGTGAATCCGCAAAAATAATTAAACTTGAGAAACCGCGTGACTGTATATTTTGCCATCAACCACTAATGCCAGAATGGCAATGGTCGCATTCAGCAGGTGAGAGCAAGGTACCAAAACTTTTTATAGTAAATGGGAAAAAAGAGTTATTGTTCCCACCCCGAGGAAGGCACTGGACAAATGGACAGGAAGAGATAGATAGGCTAGAAGCAGAATCAAGAATCCGTATAAACTTCAATATTTCATATACAGATGTAAACGGTAAACGTATAAGTTATATACCAGAAAAACTTCAAAAATCAGAACTTGAGATTGATAATAACTGGACTGATTTACCTGGGTATGAATTTGGTGTATTCACAGCTGAAAAATTTTCTACACAAAATTCAGAAACATTATTGAAGCGTACAATCTTATCATCAACAAATGCAGGTGAAATAATTTTTGATTTCTTCCTTGGAAGTGGAACAACCATCGCAGTTGCTCATAAACTAAAGAGGAAATGGATTGGAGTTGAGATGGGGGATCATTTCTATGACACTGTTCTCCCTCGTTTAAAAAGAGTTATTTTATACGATGGTTCAGGCATCTCTAAAGACGAAGATGTAAAGAAAGATTACAATAAAAAGGTTTCTGGTGGTTTCTTCAAATATTACGATCTGGAGCAGTACGAAGATATACTGCGCCGCGCACACTTCGCTGACGCCGACCTGTTCCACAACCATTACGAAGACCCCTATCACAGCTACGTCTTCCTGCGCGACCTGAAGATGCTCGATTCCGTCGAGATTGATGCCGAGCAGAATAAAGTCCATTTCCACCCCGAGCGTCTTTATACAGATATAGATTTAGCCGAAACATTGTCGCAAAGGCGTGGCAAGTGGATCAAACGCATCACTGCCGAGTACGTCGAGTTTCAGGATGGCGAACGCATGAGCCTGACCGATCCCGACTGGCAGGTTATCAAACCCCTGGTCTGGTGGCAGTAATATGACCGGCATTTACCTGCAACGTATGCTTGAAAACCTGCCGCAAGGGTCGCTGCCACTCAACTGGGCCGGCTTCGACCTGGCTACCTTCTCTCGTGGCAAAGTGCTGTGGGATTACCAGCAGCAAGCTCTGCAGAACGCGCTGCTTGCCTTATGGAAATATTACCAGACCCCCGGGCAGCCTGAGAACGAGCGCAAGCAGGCGTATATGGCCTGGTACCGCGACTTCGGCTTGGAAGAGGACCTCGATCTGCCGCTAGACCGCTCCTCGGCTGCCAAACGCAAGCTGGCAACCCTGCTGGAGACCTATTACAGCCAGACGGATGACTGCCTGCCTTATGAGCAGTTCATCAACCGCATGTGCTTCTGGATGGCGACCGGCTCCGGCAAGACGCTGGTGATCGTCAAATTGATCGAATTATTAAACGGCCTTATGCAGATGGGGGAAATTCCTGTCCATGATATTCTTGTTCTCACCTATCGCGACGATCTGTTGGAGCAATTGCGCACACATGTAGACGAGTTCAATACCGCCGGAGGACTGTTTATCCGCTTGCATGAACTGCGTGACTACGCCGAAGTCAAACACCAATCCCCCTCGCTGCTGCGCGGGCAGGAAATGAATATTTTCTACTACCGGTCAGATAACCTGAGCGATGAGAAAAAAGACAAGATCATCGACTTCCGCAGCTATGATAACAACGGAAACTGGTATATCTTGCTGGATGAAGCCCATAAAGGCGATAAGGAAGATTCAAAACGCCAGCACATCTATTCCATCCTCTCGCGCAACGGATTTCTCTTCAACTTTTCAGCCACCTTCACCGACCCGCGTGATATCGTCACCACCGCAGCAAACTTCAACCTGAGCGAGTTTATCCGCAAAGGCTATGGCAAACATATTGCTGTCCTAAAACAGGAAATTCGCGCCTTCAGAAAAGGGGATGAATACACCGACGCGGAAAAGCAGAAGATCGTCCTTAAAGCCTTAATCATGCTTACCTATTCACGCAGCATTGAATCCAGGGTACGTCAGGTGCGAGCCGACCTGTATCATCGTCCGTTGATGATGACCCTGGTCAACTCGGTCAATACCGAAGACGCAGACCTGAAACTCTTCTTCCGCGAACTGGTGCACATCGGTAAAGGAGAAATTGGCGCAGAAACCTGGGAGAGCGCCAAACGAGAGTTGCTAAGCGAACTGCGCGACCATCCAGAGTTTTTGTTTGAAAGTGACATCGCGATACGGGTGGATAATCGCCTGCTAAACGGAATCACCCAGGCGGACTTGCTGCGCGAGGTGTTTAACACAACGGCGGCTGGTGAGATTGAAGTCCTGACGCGTCCCTCAGACCGCCAGGAAGTGGCCTTCAAACTGAAAACCAGCGACGACCCGTTTGCCTTAATCCGCATCGGGGATATTACTGATTGGTTAAAGCAGGAACTCTCAGGTTATGAAGTGAATCAGCATTTCACAGATGAGGGTTACTTTGTGCGGCTGAACCAGCCCGATTCTGATATCAACATCCTGCTTGGGTCACGCAGCTTTTACGAAGGTTGGGATTCCAACCGTCCCAACATCATCACCTATATCAATATCGGCACCGGTACAGAAGCCAAGAAGTTTATCCTGCAATCCGTCGGGCGCGGCGTGCGGATTGAACCGCTCAAAAATCGGCGTAAACGTCTGCGCGAACTGATTACCAGCAATACCCTCCCAGATGAAGATCATGAAGTACTTGACAGGATTAAGAATGATATCCAACCGCTGGAAAGCGTTTTCATCTTCGGCACCAATCGCGAAGCGCTCAACCTGGTGATTGGCGGCCTGGATCAAGAAGAAAAACAGGCCGGCGAGATGGAAATCTCACTTGAACTCAATATCGAAGCGACGCAGGGCAAACTGCTGCTGATCCCGACCTATGTTCAGAGTTCTGCGTTACTTTACAAAGAACGAGCTCTTGCAAAGTTCTCATTGACGCCCGAAAACCTGGATTTGTTGACAGACTATATGAACTATGTGGATGACGACCGGGTATTTTATGCCTTGCACGAAGTCCCACCAGTCCAGATTACCGCCCTGCGAGCCAGCCTGCACAATCCTGGAGAAACCTACCGGACGGATAATCCGCGTCCATACCGCAACCTGCCAGTTCTCATCCGCCAGTCATCCAATTATTTCAACCTGCGCAACAAGGAACTGACCGGGTTTAAAGAGCTAGAAAACGAGATCAATCATTTCCGGCACATCAAAGTGTCCATTGAAAAAATCGGGGATCTGGAACGAAGAATTCAACGCGTGCTGCAAGCCGTCCAACTCATTCAGGAGGCGAGAGCCAAATACACAGCCGGTCAACTTTCATTTGACGATTATGAGGATGAAGTTGATGGCCTGCGCCAGCAGCAATCAGACACTTATTTTGCCAATAATGCCCAACTGGAAATCAAACGGATTGCCAACCATTACTACATCCCGGTCTTGTTGAGCGAAAACGAGCGCATCGATTACATCCGCAGCGTCATCCACGTAGAAAGTGAGGTGCGCTTCTTGCGCTCTCTGGAGGAATACCTGCGCAAGAAGGATCACCGATTTAAGAACTTCGATTGGTGGTTGTTCAGTCGCGTTGATGAAACCGTTGATGACATCAACATCCCCTATTACTACCCGATTGAGAACCGTATCGCCAATTTCAAGCCCGATTTCATCTTCTGGCTCAAAAGAGGAAACCGATACCACATCGTGTACATCGATCCTAAAGGTACTGGCCGTACGGAATACGAGCATAAGATAGATGGATACCGCGCTTTATTCGAAAAGAATGGAGTGCCCAGGGTATTTCACCATCAAGGGATGGAAGTCACTGTCAGTGTATTCCTCTACACAGCTGACCGGCAATATCTGGCGGATGGATACAAGAAATATTGGTTTGACAATATTGATCAGGTTATTGAAACTATCGATAAGCCTAATAATCCTTCAGAAGCAGCTAGTATATCAACGGAAAATTAGTATGGTTTCGGATGAGAGATGTCGTAGAACAACCCAAAAGTTGCTTGCAACTGCTGAGCCATCAGATGAATTCACAGAATTGTGGCGATTTCACTGTCTGGATTTATCGATGGAAAACCTGGTTTTAAAGCCCAAATATCAGCCGCTTTTCTCGGATCAGGAAATTGAAATTGCAAGAGAACAGCTTGCATCCTTTGGATTTTCGAGTAGAGAGAAATAAATTACCTTCCTAAATCACGGGGGAACATATGCCCAAACAAAAATATTACGTCGTCTGGAAAGGCCGCAAAACTGGAGTTTTCACAACCTGGCAGGAATGCTCCGCTCAAGTGACTGGGTTCAATGGCGCTGAATACAAATCCTTTGAGAATTATGAAGCAGCCAAAGCCGCGTTTCAATCGGCTTATGATGAATATAAAGGAAAGCGTGTGCCTACGATTAGTCCAATGATGCTTGAAATCATTGGTAAACCGGTAGAGGATAGTTACTGTGTAGATGCTTCCTGTATTGGTTACCCTGGACCTCTAGAGTATCAATGCGTCCACACAACCAGCAGAAAGCTAATCTTCCATCAAGGTCCATTTGAAAATGGGAGCAACAATATTGGAGAATTCCTGGCAATCGTTCACGCGCTGGCATTGTTTAAAAAGCACGATATTTACGTTCCGATTTACTCAGATTCGGAAACCGCCATCACCTGGGTGAAAAACAAGAAGTGCAAAACGAAATTACCTCAGGATGACAAAAACGGTGAAATTTTTGACCTGATTGCCAGAGCTGAAAATTGGTTGAATAACAATAAATACCCAAACGAGTTGCTGAAATGGGATACCAACGCCTGGGGTGAAATCCCGGCAGATTATGGAAGGAAGTAATTCTTTATGTCCTCCACTTCCGACCTTCTTAACCGCTTAAAACAATTTGTTCAGGCTGAAGCTGATACTCAGTTTGCTGCCCTTGATAAGCAATGGTCCAGACCATTATCCGAACGTGTTTCTAAAGGTTGGGCAATTGAAGGGTTAAGTGTAGAGCATTTTGAGAAGGGACTCATTCGGTTACGCTGTGATACGAACGACTCACGTTTCCGCGAAGGAGATTTGTTGGTTTTACACCGGGGGAATCCACAAGATCCAAATGCTTTGCATGTGGAGCTTCAATATGATGCAGAAACTGAGCTTGAAGTCAGCTTGATAAATGGCAATCATTTCTTTTTAGAGGCTAACCCCGAAGGCTGGATCATAGATCAAGATTGGTTCGATTCGAGCCCATTTTATCTGGATGCCCTAAATAATGTAGCCGATTCTCTACGTGGACGTTCGGTTATCCTCCCGCTGCTTCAGGGATCTTTAACACCTAAACTTGATTATGCTCGCTATGAACGGGCTTTACAGGAATTGGCAGATACCGGACTAAATGACAGCCAGATCGAAGCAGTCGCCCAGGCATACGCATCCGATTTATTGCATTTAATTCAAGGGCCACCTGGAACCGGAAAAACACTCATGCTAGCCCACCTGGCTAAGTTATTAGTGGATGATGGGCAACGTGTATTGGTGACAGCTCTCACCCATCGCGCAATTCATAATGCGCTCAACAAAATTCCAAAAGTTGATGACAGTCTCCCCGTATGCAAGATTGGTGAAAGTCGCCATATCAGCGACCTGGATGTGCCAAACTTCGAGAATTTCGATCAATCGCATTTCGGTGATTTGAGCAGCGGCTATATCATTGGAGCAACTCCATTTTCTCTACAGACCCAACGACTTTCGAATGTTGAATTTGATGTTGTGTTATTTGATGAAGCATCACAAGTGACCTTACCACTGGCAATCATGGGAATGTTAGCGGCAAATAAATACATTTTCATTGGTGATGAATATCAATTGCCTCCCATCTCAATTTTCTCAGAGAAGCAAGCAAAGCAAACATCCATTTTTGCCTACTTGGCCGGTCGAGGAAACGAGACCATGTTAAACATTACTTATCGTCTCAACGATGGATTGGTTGATTGGCCAAGCCGAACTTTTTACAATAATATTTTGAAATCCAGTGAAGATGCGAGCAAAAGGCACCTCCAATTGTCAAAGCAACCTACACGTTGGGATTTCGTTCTCGATCCCACCTCGCCGTCCGTATTTCTTGACCTTTGCCACAGAAATACTACCGTCCGCAGCCGTAGAGAAGCAGATATTGCCATTGAACTAATTCAAGCTCTGCTAGAACATGGTATTTCTCCAGATGAAATCGGTGTAGTTGTTCCTTATCGCGCACAAAGCCGTTTAATCCGCAGTCTTCTGCGCCGGACAATTGGTGAGGAGACAATATGGTCAAAGATTGTTGTCGATACTGTTGAACGGATGCAAGGTCAGGAACGTGAGGTTGTATTGGTCTCGTTTGCAACAGCCAGTCCAGCCTTTGCTTCTCAAATGGCTGATTTCCTCTTTCAACCTCAACGGCTCAATGTGGCTGTTACTCGTCCTCGTACGAAACTCATCCTAATTGGGAGTCACCACATGTTGGATGGTAATCAGTATGATGAAGAGCATGTAGATACCTTTGCATTACTGAACGATTTAATCAACAGTTGTCAAAAAATCACACTTCCTGACGGTTCCTTGGTTTAATAATGGCCCACATACTGCCAGAATCTCTTCCACAAGCTTTACCGATTGAAGTGCTCAGAACTTTTCGAGCTCTAAAATCCTTACCAGATTCATTCTGTATCTGGCATCATCTCGCCCCCTGGCAACTCAATGCACCTGACTTCCTGATGATTACGCAAAAAGGCTGCGCCCTTTTAGTAAAAGTAAGCTCATCCTCGGCGACACAAGCAATTTCAGCGGCCCAGCTTCTTCTCCTTGATGATAATCGCCCACCACTAGGAGCTGCAGAGGCAGAAGTATTGTCTTCATTCATAAAAAAACTGGATCTACCAGATAACACACCAATCAAAACGCTTACGATATTTCCGAATATCTCTCATAAACAGGTGCTTGAGAGCCGGATTATCCGCCAAGACAATGAACCAGAATGGGCTGGAAAAGAGCTGCTCTCATCAGATTCCGGATTGAAATGGGAAGACTATTTCTTACCCACACCTGTTGATAAAGCAGTACTTGAGAAAATCAGACAGCAATTCACACCGGAGATCGTTGTCCCTGCGGAAATGACAGTCTGTCCGAGTAATCCTCGTCGAATTCAAGCCGGCTTACAAGATTACCTCCTCGATTATGATCAGGAAGCAGCTGTAAAGATAGACTTAGATATTGAGCCTGAAGGGCAAAACCTCAGCACTGATTTTCGTTTAAACATCATCAATGGCGTGGCTGGAAGCGGGAAAACGCTAATCTTACTCTATCGGTTACGCTTACTTTATCATCTCTATCCAGATAAACAATTCCTTGTGCTTACGCACAACAAACCGCTTAGTCATGATCTACAAAGTCGTTTCGCACGTTTAGAAGGCAATTTGCCTGAAAATATTGAGTGGTGTACTTTTAATGGTTGGTGTTACAACCATTGGCCAAAACAACCAAACTGGAAGGAACCGCTTTCGGTTCGCAAAAGAGAAGATGTGGCACATCAAGTCTGGCAAAAACACTTACAGGATACTTCTATAACCGAGTACATGCTCCTTAGTGAAATAGATTGGCTGAAAGATCAGTTACCATTGAAACAATCCGAATATCTAGGTGCTGACCGCCGCGGACGAGGATTTGGATTAACTGCCGATCAGCGGATACGAATGTGGAATGCTGTGAATTCTTATCAGCAGTTGTTAGAACAACTTGGATCATTGGATTGGGGCGATATACCACGAAACTTATGGCAATTTAGTGAAGAAGGAAAAGTTACTCTTCCGCAATATGATTTCATCCTCGTGGATGAAGCTCAGTTCTTTGCTCCAATCTGGATGAACTTAATTCAAAAAGCGCTTAAGCCTCAGAATTCCCATTTATTCATGGTTGCTGATCCAACACAAGGCTTTCTTGGCAGAAGAACCACTTGGAAATCACTGGGATTGGAAGCACGTGGACATTCTCACCAACTTCGACATAGCTATCGAACAACTCGGGAGATCATGCAGTTTGCAACACTATTTTATCGATTGCGCCTTCCTGAAGAAAAAGATGACGATGTCCTTACCCCAGACATACTCAACATGCCAAACGGAGCTTTCCCTCAGATAATCACATTGGCAAGTGCACAAGATGAAATCGCACGTGTATCTAATGAAGTCGCAGATTTTCTCAACCAGGGATATCCTCGTAAGGACTTGCTAATATTACATGCTAATGGACAGGGGACAAAAGCGCTTATTCAAGCAATCGACCATAGACTTGGTAAAAATGTCGCCATGGATCCAAAAAATACGTACCCCGGAGATTATGTAAGGGTAACTACGTTGAATGCTGGTGCCGGATTAGAGAGTCCAATTGTGTTTTTGGTGGGTTTGCGTGAGCTATTTGAAGAAGAACAATCGATTCGTCTTTCCGATGATGAAAGAGAAGAAATCATCCGGGATAATACCAGAAAAATCTACATGGCTACAACTCGGGCAGGACAAAGGTTGGTTTTTACATATGTTGGAGATTTGCCTAAAGTTTTGTCTCAGATATTTACCCAACAGATGGTGAAATGAAAAAAAACAATTACAGCCGCCATTTCAACTTTTTTACTTTACTACCCTAAATTGACATCCAACACTAGTTGACTTTCCCAACATCGTCCAGGATAACCGTTCGACCACACCCCACCAGATTCCTGGGACTTCGTACCATTTAGCACCCTCAACTCCCTTCGGAATATCCGGATCGAAGGCGGTCATTTTAGCCAGAGTACTTTCAGGGTTGATCGCCACCGCTGTGTACACCACGCTGTAGACCGGACCTAGTGTTGCCAGTGAAAGCATCATTCCCCACCCACATCTTGAAGGCTCAACTGTTTTGGCGGCATCGATTCTGTCTTTCATGAATTCAACATAAGTCATCCCCTCTGGTGCTCCAACTACTGACATTGGTTGGTTTGCTTTGAAACCAATAAAGATTACGCCGGCACAGACAAGGATCACTATTGAATTCCAGATCACTTTCCAAATTAATTGAAAGAATCCTGCAATCATCTTTATTCTTATTCCTTTCCAACCTTGTAGTTGTCTTCAGGTTTCTGGCCCTCACTAATCATCAGGTTCCTGAATCGGATCTCTTCCCGATACATACGATCAATTGAAACCTCGACCACGTCCCCTTCACTGCGGCCCATATTGCTGGAGAGATCTTTCAACTGACGGACACATTCGATACTTAGTCGAAACGAACGAACTGCTTTAGTGGATGAATTTTTTATGGGCATGGCTTTAGACTCCTTAGTTAATTCAATTGTAATACATTTGTATTACTTTTTCAATAACACTATCCATTCTTTTTACTTCTCAATATGTTAACCTTGGTTACCTGTACAAATCCGCATTTGAATTGCATATTTGTACAATCTGGTACAGAATCAAGGAATTTTCAGTCATGACATTGAAATATCGGATCGCAACTCCGATTTTTCAATGTAGATTTGAGACTTAGATTAAACAGCAGGATAAATCTTAAAAATCTTAATTCCGAAAAACTAGTGTAATACACAGCCTTGGGGATTTTCCAAATGAACACAACCTACTTGGACATCCAAAGGTAGGTGCTTCAAGATAAATTGAAATTCTTGAAACCACCTTAACCACTAATTACGTCTCGCTTCGTTCCTAGTCTCCCAAATGCGGAATATTCGAAACTGATCTTTCAAAAGTGTGCCTAGGAGATTGAATATTTTTTACCTGGTGTCCTCATGCGAAAACGTAAACAACTAAATTAGTTATTGAACGTTGGATAATAATGTTGGGAAACTGGTCCAGCCTATCCCTGGGTAATCCTGACGGTTATGTGAGATTATTGACCTGATACAATAACCGCCTGCTGGGAACGAAGTTTCACCCCGTTACACTGTTCTCCCTTAAGACTCTAGGGGACCGAAGTGGAAAGAACGATGTGCCACACCGTTCCCTGTCGTCGGGAGATATTTGTCGCACAAAAAAATGCGGGTGATTTGTATGTGCAAAAGAATAGCTAATTTACAATCGCTTGATCGAAAAATTTGATCCAAACAACGCGAAATTTTATTGTTGCCCTAGGATAAAAGTGATCAATTCCCAGCTTTCCTTCTTAATTTGATATTCCCTACCTCACCATCAGAAAGAGCGCTTTAGAAACCGTCCTGGTCTATCAACGTCAGCGGCAGGGTCTGCGTCAACGTCTGCGGCATGTCAACATCACGTCTGCGGCACGTCAACAAGGACGCAGACGTTGTATTTTTTGTTTTTGTAAAAATTATTTTTTTCTTGATAGCCCTTTTTGTCCAAAAACAGCTTTCCTTGTAGAATTATTAGAGGTAATTTTAATGTCCCATAATCTTAACCATTAAGGATAACAATTCAATGTCCAAGACAACAACTCCAAGATTAACGAAATCTGATTTTTTGCTCTTCTGCGAAGCTCCTCGCCATCTCTGGGCGAAGAAACATGGGCTCTTAGAAACGAGCCTATCAGATTTTGATCAACACCTGGCTGAAGAAGGCAATAAAGTGGAAGCATTAGCCCATGAATACCTTTCCAAAGTTTTCCTCCCCCGGTGTCCAGGTGATCAGTTGTTGTGGCAGCAGACTTACTCAGATGATCCTTATGAATCACGTTTGGATGGCTTGGTATTCAAACCCAAGTCGAACAGTTATGACCTGTACGAGATTAAGAGCAGCACTTCGGTCGATAAGGACATCGTGTACGATGTCACCTTTCAAGCTGCCATCCTGGAAAAACAAATTAAAGTCGATCATTATTTTGTACTGCATCTGAACAAGGAGTATGTTCGATCTGGAGAATTGGATCTATCATACCTGTTCATTGCAGAAGATATAACAGTCAAAGTGAGTGCTTTGCTGCCAGAAGTGGAACTGCTTCGCGAAGAAGCGTTGCGAGCGATGCAGGTGACCAATCCTGAGGATGTTGAACATTGCCTTTCACCAAAGGAGTGCCCCTGCCCCTCAATTTGCCACCCAGATTTACCTGAGTTTTCAATCTATGATATTCCGCGTCTGACCCGAGTCAAGAAACTCCAATTATTAGAAGCAGGAATTCGGGCTGCAGAAGACATACCATCTTCTTTCGACTTGAATCCAAAACAACGACTCGTTGCTGAGCGGGCTATCACAAAGAAGATACATATTAACCAAAAGGCAATTGCTGCTGAACTCGAAAGCATTCGATACCCTCTTTACTTCCTGGATTATGAGACTTGTATATCAGCAATCCCACAGTATGATGGGTACCATCCTCAACAGCAGATTGTCTTCCAATACTCACTTCACAAACTGGAAAAACTAGGTGGTGAATCCTTCCATTACGAACACATTTCTTTGGTTGAAGGTGATCCAACCCTTCCTCTTCTTGAGAGACTCAAAGATGATATTGGAAATTCCGGTACAGTAATCGTCTGGAATAAATCCTTTGAAATGACCATGAACAAAGAAATGGCAAAACTACATCCGGAGTATACCGCTTTCCTAGAGCAACTGAATGAAAGGATCTACGATCTCGGTGATATTGTCAACCTTGGTTACTACCTGCATCCTGGCTTCAAGGGCAGCTGGTCAATCAAACATGTGCTCCCTCTAATGGTTCCTGAACTCTCCTATAAAGGTATGGCAATTGGGAAAGGTGACCAAGCTAGCATGGCCTGGTGGAACATGACCTTTGGGCAAGTGGATCAACGTGAGAAGGAACAACTCACTGAAGCATTGTTACGCTATTGTGAATTGGACACACTAGCCATGGTGGAGATATACAGGAAGCTTGTAGATCTCATAAAGTAACCATTCCGATTTCTTAATAATTAGATCCAGATAATCATGGGCCAAAATGAAAATCACCAAAGTGGTATAAGACAAAGCCATATATAATTTGTTATTATTGTTTGAGTTAATGTAAACAATATGCTATACTTTGTTTATATTGGATAGTGAGATATTAACAAAATGACAAGAAAATACTCTATCGGAAATTTTCAACCCCAACCAGGTGGGTTCACAGCTTTTGTACCTGGTCCTTTTCCTCCAGTCGGTGGATATCATTTTGACACATTCGTGATTCAAAAGAGCCTTGAAGCTGTAAGGCTTCTCGGTAAGTTGGATGGAATCACGAGATTATTGCCAGATATTAACTTTTTCCTTCTCATGTATCTACGAAAAGACGCAGCAGCTTCAAGCCAGATTGAAGGCACAAAAGCAACACTGGTAAATGCGATCGAAGCCGAAGTTAGGTCTAGAGAAGCTATTCCACCAGACGTAGATGATATTTTGCATTACATCAAGGCTTTAAAATTTGGAATGAGAAGGGTAAAAGAGGAGAAATTCCCAATTTCTTTACGCTTCATACGTGAGTTACATAAAGAACTGATGGATAAAGCACGGGTTACCCAGTTTTCCAATCCTGGTGAGTTCCGTGAAAGTCAAAACTGGTTGGATGGAACCAGACCGGACAACGCCAGGTTTGTTCCACCACCAGTCTCTGAGATGAAGACTTCGCTTGCACAAATCGAGGATTTTATTCATTCAAAAGATTCAATTCCTCCAATCATCAAAGCTGCGTTAATCCATTCACAATTTGAGATTGTTCACCCATTTCTGGACGGAAATGGCCGAACTGGGCGTATGTTGATCACATTTTACTTATGGCAGGTTGGTTATCTTGAAGAGCCAGTATTGTATCTATCAAGTTATTTTAAGAAACACAAGGAAATCTACATCAATCGCTTGGAAGATTATCATAATGGTTTAATCGATAATTGGATTAATTTCTTTCTCGATGGGGTGATTGAGATTGCAGAAGAAGCTATTGATACAGTAGCAATGATTACCAAACTACGTGATCAAGATATGGTAAAAATGTCATCTCTTGGTAAACGAGCCGCAGAAAGTTCAGCTATTGTTTATCCGCAACTATTTGCCCAACCTATTGTTAGTGTTTCTACTATAAGCCAGTGGACAGGTTTTTCAACACCTGGCGCACAAAAAGTAATTGACCGCTTCATAGATCAGGGGATTCTACAAAAGAAAGATGCTGATCTCAAATACGGCCAACTTTATTATTACAAGAAGTATTTGGATATCTTCAACAAATGATGAATTTTTTCGCAAAGGCAATTAGCAACATTTAGGGCATTTTTGTCTAAGGTTGATAGATCGCTTTCTCTTGCTTTACTGATCTAATATTGACGACAATAGCAATTCATATACCAATTGAATGTCTCTGAATCCATTTCCCAAAATTAGGTTTTCTCAATTGTCATCGATTTTAATTATTTGAAGCCCTTTTGAACCATGAATAATGTAAGCCAAAGTATTAATGACATTCAAATCTTTTCAAGTCCTAATTGGATTGATTGAGAAAGATCCTTTACACAATCTTGACAGTATGGATCTACTCCGTTATTCAAACGAATTTTTGTGTTTTCAATCCAGTCGTCGGGTACAGACATACCTTGTTTCATCGAACACCCGGGGTTCATACAATGAAGTCCAATAAGATTCTCTAATTTATTTTGTCCCCGTCTAGTTGTTGGCAAACCAAGAATGTGTCCAACCTCATGAAAAATTTCGGTTCTTAGTGCTTCTTTGCGCAGAGTCATTTCCTCTATCGTCTCGGCCACAATTTTCGGTAACCAATTAAGAGAAATTAGTGTAGTACGCCCGTCCGCACCTCCGATCAAATAATCATATTCACTTGAATATATTTCTTTATTTGAAAAACCTATTTTCCAATTTTTTCTTTTACTTTCGGGAAAATTATCGTTCAAACATACGTAGAATTTTTCCCAACAGAGTCGATTTCTTTCTGAGTTCCACGCCCAAACTATAGCATCATCAAATTTTTTTATACTGGGATAATTTTTGTTTGGGATTTCAAATTGAAAATCGCCAAGAAAGAATATCTTAGCATTTCAAAAAACAACAAAATGGAATAAATCATAAAGGGCATCTTTGATTAATTCCTGTTGTTGTAAATTCACAGATGTGTCCCAAAATACAAAAATAGGTGTCAGTATTTCTTTATCAATGTTTTGCTGAATCAATGACATTCTCCTAGGCTAAATCTTCAGAATGATTCTATTACTTTTAATTACCAATTAAATTTACCACGCCATTTACGATTATTCTTGAAATGGCCATTTCATAAAAAGAGATATTAGACAGATTTTTTCCACACAAAATAATCACAGTGAGGTTTTTTCATAATCTTTGCGTGAATAATATCAATGAGCTGGTCGCCTTCTCTTGCTTCACTGGCTGGTAAATTAAGGTGCAATTAAGGTGCAAATGAGGTACCAAACAGTGGATTAAATCGACTTGGGAGACATTTTCACCCCCACATGTGGGATTAAGTGGACGTTAAATCTCCATATATACGGTATAGAACTTGTGTTCTAGCTCTTCGAATCAGTAGGTTGGGAGTTCGAGCCTCCCCGGAGGCGCCAAATATTAATTGATAGGAATTAGTGCATGGAGATTCAAATTTTAGAATGCAAGAACTCTTTCAATTTACGCTTTGTTGGCTTAATACATCTCGCAGACCTCTCGTTTAGAACTTTCGGGCTGCAAAACCCGCAACTCGGAAGACCACACTTGTAAAAGCAACGAGTGTAGGAAGACCGCAACGATCTCCAACCTGTTTCCCTTTTTGCTCCGAAATCCCGACCCGGAATGGATTAAAATAAAGGGACGATGAACCTATCTCACTTTCGGGATGGAAGCGCATGAATTATATTGGTAAATCAGTTCCCCGCGTGGATGCTATTGCAAAGGTCAAAGGCGAAGCTGTCTTTGCCTCTGACATGGTAATGCCCGGCCAGACGTTTATCAAAATGCTGCTGGCGCGGCGTCCGCACGCCATTGTTAAGCGCGTAGACGGTTCAAAAGCCAGGGCTGTACCGGGAGTGCTATTGGTGCTCACCTCCATGGACGTGCCCGCCAACGAGTTTGGTTATTACGCCAACGACCAACCGGTTCTATGCGGCCCATGCGCCAAACCCTATGCCGACCGCGTGCGTTACGTTGGTGACCGTGTGGCTGCCGTGGTGGCTGAAACGGAAGAGATTGCCAAGCATGCCTGCAGCCTGATCGAAGTAGAATATGAGGACCTGCCTGTGGTCACCGACGCCGAAGAGGCCGCGAAACCAGACGCTGTTCTACTCCACCCCGACCTTGAAAGCAATGTATTCGCGCATCATAAGTTGATCAACGGCGATATCGAAGCCGGTTTCAAGCAAGCCGACGTGATCGTTGAATCCGTCCTGAATACTCCCGCGCAGGAACACGCTTTTCTCCAAACCGAGAGCGGCCTTGCTTATTTAGATGAAGATGGCCGCGTTGCAGTGATCACCACGGGCCAGTGGGGCGAAAAAGACCGCAAGCAGATGGCCCACGCCCTGAATTTACCCGAAGACCGGGTGCGCGTGATCTACCCCATGACCGGCGGCGCTTTTGGCGGCCGTGAAGATATTTCGGTGCAGATCATTGTTGCCCTGGCGGCTCTCAAATTGAACGAGATGGGTCAACCGCGCCCCGTGAAAGTGGTCTGGACGCGCGAAGAGTCCATCTTGGCACACTGCAAGCGCCACCCCTTCCGTATTTACACCCGCTGGGGAGCAACAAAGGATGGCAAGATCACGGCTGCCGAGGTCAAGATGTTCGTGGACGCTGGTGCCTATAAGTTCACCACCAGCATCGTGGCCAGCAACGCCGTCATCAACAGCCTTGGCCCGTACGTGATCCCTAACGTCAAAGTGGACGCGTACGACGTTTACACCAATAATATCCCCCGCGGAGCCTTCCGCGGTTTCGGCGGTCCGCAGGGAGTCTATTGCTCCGAACAAATGGTAAACAAGCTGGCGGATGCCCTCAAGATGGACCCGGTGGAGCTGCGCATGCGTAACCTGGCCAGTGAAGGCTCGCTGCAAACCCTGGGCTCCCCCTACCCTCCAGGCGTCACCATCCGCCCGGTGACTGAAGCATGCGCCCGTGAAGCCGGTTGGGAATCTACCAATAGTGGCTGGTTACCGGTTAAGCAAAAGGCGAAAACCGATGATAGTAAGCCCTACATTCGCCGCGGGTTGGGCCTCGCCTGTGCCCACAAAAATATCGGCTTTTCCTACGGCTATCCCGAAAAATGCACCGTCAGCATCGACCTGGTCGGTAAATCAGAGATCGAAAAAGCAATCATTCATCACGGCGCCAGTGAGGTGGGGATGGGCGCTCACACCGTCATCGCGCAGATGGCGGCTGAGGCGCTGCAGGTACCCATGGAGCGTATCGAGATGGTTTCCTCCGATACCGCCCGTACGCATGAATCGGGTGCCGTTTCTGCCTCAAGGATGACCTTCTTCATTGGAAACGCCATCAAAGAAGGGGCAAAGATTGCTCTCGGCCTTTGGCGAGACGAAACCCGTCCCGTCCACGTGGATCATACGTATTACCCGCCTAAAACCACCCCACCCGACCCCGAGACCGGTCAATGCGACCCTAACGTGAGTTACGCCTATATCGCCCAGGCTGTCGAGGTGGCCGTGGACATGGAAACCGGCGAGATCAAGATCAAAAAGATACACTGCGCCATCGACGTGGGAAAAGCCATCAATCCCCAACAAGTGACCGGGCAGATCGAGGGTGGCCTGGTGCAATCCGTTGGCTACACCATGCTGGAGAACTTCATCGAGAAAGACGGTAGAGTGCTCACCCCCAGCCTTTCAACCTATTTGATCCCAACGGTGCTGGATATCCCGGATGAGATGAATATCAAAATACTCGAGATCCCCGATCCACGTGGGCCTTGGGGCGCGCGGGGTATCGGCGAAGCTATGAACATGTGCCTGGCGCCGGCGGTCACCGCCGCGGTGCACGATGCCACGGGAGTCTGGTTCGATCAATTCCCATTGACCCCTGAAGAAGTGATCAACGGGTTGGAAGTCGCAAAATAATTGAATTAGCTAAGAACTAACAGCCATTTTTGGACAGGTGACTCCAAAAATGGCTGTTTTCATCTTCCGATTATTAATAAACCTTAAAAAAAGTTGACATTTAATTATCGATGTGCAATAATATCGGTAACGTTCCCGGTATCGTTACCGAAGATAACTTATCTCGCCCAGAGGCTGGGATGCAAAAGAAAAAACAGTCGGCAACAATTCAGGATGTCGCCAAAACCGCTGGAGTCTCTGTCTCCACAGTCTCAAGAGTGTTAAATGGCAAGGTGGATGTCGCGAAAGAGACGCAAGACCACATCCTAGCAGTGATCGAGGAACTCGGTTATACAACCAACCTGGCAGCCCGCAGCATGCGCAGCCAGAAAAAGAACCTGATCGGTTTGATCATGCCCGACATTGCCTACCCCTTCGCGTTCGAGGTGATGAGAGGCGTCAACAAAGCCATCGCGGAATCTGAGTTTGACTTGCTGGTCTACACCACTGGTGACGTGCGAAAAAGCGGGCGGGCTTTTGCCGAACAAAAATATGTTTCCCTACTTACCAACTCAATTTCTGACGGTGTCATCATCGTCGCTCCAGTAGCAGCCGAATTCAAGCTGGACGCCCCGATCGTCTCCATTGATCCTACCGTGAGCCATCCCAACTATCCCGCAGTACACGCAACCAACTACCAGGGATCGGTGGACGCCATGGATTACCTTTTCAGCCTTGGTCACCGGCGCATCGGATATATCAGCGGCCGTGCCGAGCTAGAATCTTCCAACCGCCGCCTGTTAGGATATCTCGATTCGCTTGAAAAAGCTGGTATCCCAGCCAACGATGATCTGATCGCCTCAGGTGATTTCACCACAGATTCGGGCATCAGGTGCGCCCGCCAATTACTCTCTCTCAAAGAACGACCGACTGCGATTTTTGCTTCCAACGACCAGATGGCCATGGGTGTATATCAGGTCGCGGAGGAAATGCATCTGCGTATCCCTGAAGATTTATCACTTGTCGGCTTCGACAATATCACCGAATCAAAATACCTGGGTCTCACAACGGTAGATCAATTCATCTACGAAATGGGATATGTAGCAACGCAATTGTTGATCAAGATCATCAATGGGATCACTGTCGATGACAGGACTTATAAGGTCAAGACGAAACTGATCGTTCGCAATTCATGTAAGTCATTATCCGTCTAAAAAATCATTGATAAAAAATGATTTTATGAGATTAAAAAATGCGTAAAAGGAGGTGAGGACAATATCTTCATGTGAAAAAAAGCAGGCCTTCTAATCAACCTTGGACAGCGGAAAAGAAGACCTGCGCCTGTGAGGAGATATTATCTCCGCACTGTTTTATTATAACGTGTAAAAAAAACCAAAAAAGGAGAAGAACCATGGCTCGTAAGCTGTATTTTCTGTTCAGCGTCATCTTGATCGCGGCATTCATGCTCACTGCTTGTGGCAAAGCTGAATCGACGAAACCGGTGGTCATCACCTGGTGGCACATCTCAACCAAGGATCCTGCTCTTTCTGATTGGCAAAAGATGGCCGATGATTACATGGCCGCGCACCCCAACGTAACGATCGAGATCACAGTCCTCGAAAATGAAGCCTTCAAAACCAAACTGGCGACCGTGCTTCAATCTGGTGAAGTTCCCGATATCTTCCAGAGCTGGGGCGGTGCTGGTTTAACCGAGCAGGCCGAGGCTGGTTTGTTGAAAGACATCACCAAAGAACTCAACGCCAACGGTGGTGAGTGGAAAAACTCCTTCGCTCCGGGTGCCCTCGATGTGTTCAATGTTGATGGCAAATACTACGGTGTGCCCTGGGATATGGGTATGGTGAGCGTATGGTATAACAAAGACCTGTTCGCGCAGGCTGGTATTGCCAATCCTCCCGCCACCTGGGATGAATTCCTCGCCGATGTTCAGAAACTCAAAGACGCCGGCATCACCCCGATCGCCCTTGGCGAAAAAGACACCTGGACCGGTATGCACATCTGGTCATATCTCGCCACCCGCATCGGTGGTAAAGACGCCTTCATGTCTGTTTACAGCGGTGAAGGTAAATGGACCGATCCGACCTTTGTTCAGGCTGGTGCCGAACTCCAGAAACTGATCGCGATGGAACCATTCCAGGAAGGTTTCCTGGGCGCGACCCACGATGAAATGCAGGCCACCTTCGGTAATGGAAAAGCTGCAATGATCATCTGCGGACAGTGGACTCCTTCAGTGGAAGCCGCGAACAGCGCCGATGGCGTTGGTGTCAAGAACCTTGGCATGTTCAACTTCCCGGCTGTCGCAGGCGGTAAAGGTGAAGTAACTGATGCCATGGGCGGCGGCAATGGCTTTGCCATCGGCAAGAATGCCTCCAAGGAAGCCGTCGACTTCGCAAAATACCTGACCAGTGTCGCAAATCAGACCAAACTTGCTGCTGATGGTGTCAACATCCCTGTTGTCAAAGGTGCCGAGGTTGGTTTAACTGACCCCAATATGAAGATGGTTCAGCAGGGTTTTGCTTCTGCCAAGTACTTCCAGCTCTACTATGATCAATTCCTGCCCAGTTCAGTGGCCAGCGCCGTGAACGATGCTGTTGCCAAACTGTACGCAGGCACCGCAACTCCGGAAGAAGTCGCAGCGGAGATTCAAGCTGCTGCTGACGCTTTGAAATAACCAAAGTTTCACTTCGCAGGTGTGTGGCTGGTAAAAGCCGGTCACACACCTGCCTTAGAACGACAAGTCCTTTCACTGCATGCAATTTAAATTAAACTGACCTTGAAATCATTGTTCGGATCATTCATATCCATCCGAATATATAAAAGTGTAGAAAGAAACAACAATGACCACTTTTACTTCTTTACGAAATGCTTTATCACCCGGAAAAAATGCCGGCGAGTTAAAGAAAACGAAAACTCGAGATAAATTATTTATTTTCTTATTTCTTCTGCCTGCATTACTCCTGTTTGTAACCTTTGTTGTCTATCCGATCTTTCGTTCGGTATACTTCAGCACCTTCAAATGGACCGGATTGGGAGAAGCTACCAACAATATTGGGTTAACGAATTACACGAAAATATTCACTGACGTCATCTTTTTGCGCGCTGTAAAAAATGTGTTGATCATTATTGTGCTTTCGTTGGCAATTCAATTGCCACTCGCGCTGATTCTGGCCGTGTTGGTCGGTAGAGATTTGCCCGGCCGCGGAGTTTTCCGAACGATCTTCTTTCTCCCATACGTACTCTCTGAAGTTAACGCAGCCATTATGTGGTCACTGCTGTTCAATGCCAGCCCTGAACGTGGCCTGCTGAACGCGATCGTAGTCGGCCTTGGCTTTCAGCCAATCGGATGGGTGTCAGATACCAGTGTGGTCATGATTTCCATCTTTATGGTGTTAACCTGGAAATACTTTGGCTTTCACATGCTGCTCTTCCTCACCGGCTTGCAGAACATTCCCACCGAGATTGAGGAAGCTGCCAGAATGGACGGCGCCAATTCATTTCAAAATTTCTTTCACATTACGCTGCCCCTTTTGGCAGGAACGATCCGCACCTCGGTTTATATGTCGGTATTGGGATCGATCCAGCAATTCATCGTTGTCTGGGTGCTTACAGGTGGAGGCCCGATCGACGCCAGCGTAACCATGGCTACCTATATGTATAAATACGCCTTTGTACGGCACCAATTTGGATATGGTTCCGCAGTGGCGATCATCATGTTTATCCTCTGCGTGATCTTTTCATTGATCTACCAGGCATTGACACGCAAACCCGATTATCTCAGTGGTCAATAAAGGTGCCCTTATGAGAAAAATCATTTCCACTCCTCGCTGGATGCGCAAATCACTTCCCCGGACCGTTCAATATCTGATCTTGAGTATTGCTACAATCCTGATCTTTGTCCCCATCGTCATCTTGATCTTTGGAAGTCTTAAGACGACCGGACAAATGTACACACACCCCTACGATTTTCCCTACCCCGCCCACTGGGACAACATCATATCCATACTAAAAACAGCCGATTTTTGGCTGATGATGCGAAACAGTATTATCGTAATGGTCAGTACAACTACCCTCACCGTATTGATCTGCGCGATGGTCTCATTTGTACTTGCTCGTATGGAATTTAGAGGAAAAAACTTAGTTTTCAACCTCTTTACCCTTGGGATGATGTTCCCGATTAATGTAGCAATTTTGCCGGTCTACTTTGTATTGCTTCAAATGGAACGCCTCGGCATACACATGATCGACAATCTGGTGGCAGTCATCCTCGTGCAAACTGCTTTTCAACTTTCCACCAATATCATGATATTACGCACCTTTTTCGTTGCGGTTCCCAGGGAATTGCAGGACGCAGCTTACATCGATGGCTGCACGAATTTTGATTTTTTCTGGCAGATTATGTTGCCCTTGGTCAAACCTTCTCTGGCTGCCGTAGCCGCATTGGTAATGATCGCCAGTTGGAACGATCTTCTCGTCCCCCTGGTGGTGTTGAACAGCAATAATCTTTGGACGTTGCCGCTTGGTACCATGCAATTTCAGGGTCAATACGGACAGGACCTTGCTCTCATTTCAGCCTTTGTCGCTTTGTCCTCAATTCCAACAATCATTTTCTACTTCTTTGCTGAAAAGCAAATTGTCTCAGGCCTGACCGCCGGTGCAGTCAAGGGATGATTTGAGTGAACATTATTCTAAAGATTATTTTAAGGAGCATAGGATGAACTCAAACCATCCATCAGAAATTCCATATCTCAACACAGATCTTCCATTTGAAGAACGTGTCAAAGACCTGATCAACAGGTTGACACTCGATGAAAAAGTAGGCCTGATGAGCCATCCTGCAAAGGGTGTTCCACGGCTGAACATTCCCGCCTATAACTATTGGAGTGAAGCTCTTCACGGAGTTGCGCGCAATGGACGCGCCACAGTCTTTCCACAAGCTATCGGCATGGCAGCGACCTGGGACCCTGATCTGATTCACGCGGTAGCCTCAGCAATCAGCGACGAAGGTCGAGCCAAGTATCACGAAGCGCTCAGACGCAATGGATATACTGCCCAATACCAGGGACTGCACATGTGGTCACCCAATATCAATATCTTCCGTGATCCCCGTTGGGGGCGTGGACAGGAAACCTGGGGTGAAGACCCCTTCCTTACCGGAGAAATGGCCACTGAGTTTGTACGAGGTTTACAGGGAGACCACCCCAAATATTACAAGACTGCGGCCTGTGCCAAGCATTTCGCTGTCCATTCCGGCCCGGAAAAGGATCGTCACCATTTCAACGCGGTCGTTACCAAACGTGAACTGTATGACACCTACCTGCCCGCTTTTAAGAAGCTCGTGAATGAAGCCAATGTTGAAGCTGTAATGGGCGCCTACAACCGCACGCTGGACGAAGTCTGCTGCGCCAGTAAACTGTTGATTGAAGATATCTTGCGTGGAGAATGGCATTTTAAAGGTCACTACGTTTCAGATTGCTTCGCTCTCTCAGATTTTCACCTCAGTCATAAAGTGACCAAAGATGCTGCCGAATCAGCTGCTCTGGCCTTGAAGCACGGCTGCGACCTGGGATGCGATCATGTGTTCGATGAAATTCCCACCGCCATTGAGCGCGGTCTGATTACCGAAAAGGACGTCGACCAGGCCTTGGAACGCTCTCTTTTATCGCGCTTCAAACTAGGCATGTTCGATCCGTCTGACATGGTCCCCTTTGCGTCGATCCCCACCTCTGTCGTTGCCAGTAAGCAGAACCGTGAACTAGCCTACGAAGCCGCGTTAGAATCAGTTGTGCTACTCAAGAATAAAGACAACATCCTGCCCATCAAGCCTTCCACAAAGAAGATTTTCGTCACCGGACCTACTGCAACAAGCATCGAGGTATTGCTTGGGAATTATTACGGTTTCAACGATCGCATGATCACCCTTCTCGAAGGGATTGTCGGCCGAGTTCCAGAGGGGATGGGCATGGAATACCACTCAGGCTCTCTGCTCAAACACCAGCGCGAGATCAAGAACACCTGGGCGCCAGATATGGCTCTCTCCTCCGACATAGCAATTGTTTGTTGCGGTTTGTCTTCATTCCTCGAAGGCGAGGAAGGCGAGTCACTGCTCTCATCTCAAAACGGCGATCGCGAAGATATTTCGCTGCCAGCCAGTCAGGTGAATTACATAAAGGAACTGGCCATGCAAGGAACAAAGATCGTCCTGGTACTGACCGGTGGCAGCCCGATCGCCCTCGGAGAGTTGGAAGAGATGGTAGACGCGGTGCTTTTTATCTGGTATCCCGGCATGGAAGGCGGACGGGCAGTAGCCAGTATTTTGTTTGGAGATGTCTCTCCGTCTGGCAAACTTCCAATCACCTTCCCCAAGTCGCTTGATCAATTGCCTCCGTTCGAAGATTACAGTATGAAAAACCGGACATACAGGTATATGGTCCAGGAGCCACTCTTCCCCTTTGGTTTCGGATTAAGTTACAGCCAGTTCGAGTATTCTGATCTCCTGTTGAACTCGGATAAGATCGCTTCAGGTGAATCTATCAAAGTTAAAGTAAAAGTTCAGAATACTGGCAATGTACCCGCGGCTGAGGTGGTGCAATTTTACCTGAGCGATCTGCAAGCCTCCACCATTGTTCCGCTGCATCACTTGATCGGATTCAAACGGGTCAAACTGGATGCCGGTGAAAGTAAGGTGGTTGAATTGACGATCACTCCCGAAATGATGTCCTTCTTCAATGATGACGGAAAACTTACGCTCGAACCAGGCGAGTTCGCTCTCGAGATCGGTGGTTGTTCACCTGGTGTTAGAGGTCAAAAACTCGGCGCACCAAAACCTGTCTACGCAAAATTCGTAGTAGAGTAAACCATTATATAAAAGGAGTCTGTAATGACCAATTATTCCCCCAAACCAGAACATAAATTTACCTTCGGGCTATGGACCGTAGCCAACCGTGGCCGTGATCCGTTCGGCGCAGAAGTTCGTGGGGTCAAGACCCCCGCCGAATTAGTCTATCTATTGAGTGAAGTCGGCGCTTACGGTGTTAACTTTCATGATAACGACCTGATCCCTATCGACGCCACCCCCTCAGAAGCTGAAGCGATCAAGAAAGATTTCCGTAAAGCTCTGAATGACACAGGGTTGGTCGTGCCAATGGCAACCACCAATCTGTTTTATGATCCCATCTTCAAAGACGGCGCGTTCACCAGCAATGACCCAAAGGTACGTGCTTATGCAATACAAAAGACGTTAAAAGCCATTGACCTGGGCGTGGAATTTGGCGCCAAGGTTTATGTCTTCTGGGGTGGTCGCGAGGGTGTCGAGACAGATGCAAGCAAGAGCGCGGTCGAAGCCATCAAACGCAACCGTGAAGCCATGAATTTCTTCTGTGAATACGCCCTTGATAACAAGTATGATCTAAAATTCGCCCTTGAAGCCAAACCAAATGAACCGCGCGGAGATATTTACAACCCAACCACCGGCCACATGCTGGCATTTATCTCTACCCTCGATCATCCCGAAATGGTTGGAGTCAATCCCGAAGTTGCCCACGAACAAATGTCTGGTCTGAACTTCATGCACAACGTTGCTCAGGCCTGGGAAGCCGGAAAGTTATTCCATATCGATCTTAACGATCAATATCCCGGCCGCTACGATCAGGACTTGCGCTTCGGCTCACGCGATCTTAAGGCAGCTTTCTTCCTGGTGAAATTCCTGGAAGACGTCGGTTACGCAGGGTCACGCCACTTCGATGCTCATGCCTTTCGCACTGAAGACTTCGAAGGCGTTAAAGATTTCGCCCGCGGCTGTATGCGTACCTACCTGATGCTAAAGGAAAAAGCCGAACAGTGGAACAAAGATAAAGAAATCCAAGAGCTTGTCAAAGAAATCAACGCCAGCGATGGTTCGATGGAAAAATACTTTGGCAAGTATTCCGCAGACAAAGCGAAGGCACTCAAGGAACAATCCTTCGATCGCGTTGCCATCGCCGCCCGTGGATTGAAATATGAGAGACTCGACCAGTTGACAACCGAGATAATCCTCGGAACTCGATAATTCATGGAGTAACCATGCCTTACTTTATCGGGATCGACGTCTCGACGACTTCCAGCAAAGCTCTGATCATCGACGAAAAGGGTACGGTGATCGCTGTCGCCTCCTCGCCGCACACGCTGCAAAACCCCAAACCGCTGTGGTCTGAACAGGATCCGCGCGAATGGTGGCAGGCAGTTGCGACCAGTATCCGGGCTGTGTTACAAAAAGCCGGAATTCCTGGTGAGCAAATCAACGCGGTGGGGTTGACCGGCCAGATGCACGGCCTGGTGCTGCTTGATGCAGCCGGGCAGGTTTTACGTCCGGCCATCCTTTGGAACGATCAGCGAACCCAGGCGCAATGTGACGAGATCCACGCACTGATTGGCAAGCAAAAGTTCATTCAAACCACCGGAAACGTTTCACTCACAGGTTTCACCGCATCAAAGATCCTTTGGGTAAAAGAAAACGAGCCTGAGATTTTTGCCAAAGCCAGCCATGTGCTTCTACCCAAAGATTACGTTCGATTCAGACTAACCGGCGATTACGCGATGGATAAAGCTGACGGCTCAGGTACCGTGCTTTTTGACCTGCGTAAACGTAATTGGTCGGACGATGTCCTATCGGCGCTTCAAATCCCACGCGAATGGATGCCGTCTACCTATGAAGGCCCGGAAGCAACAGGAGTTGTAAACCATGAAGCTGCTGCCGCGACCGGACTGAAAGCGGGGACACCCGTGATGGCTGGCGGTGGCGACCAGGCGGCGGGCGCAGTGGGCATGGGTGCAGTCGAACCCGGCGTGGTTGCCCTCACCCTGGGGACCAGTGGCGTCGTCTTTGCTACAACCCCCTCAGCTTTGATCGAACCCGAAGGCAGGCTGCACGCGTTCTGCCATGCCGTTCCGGGCATGTGGCATTTCATGGGAGTCATGCTATCAGCGGCCGGCAGTTTACAGTGGTACCACGACAAACTTGCTCCTGAGATGAGCTTTGATGACCTTACCAACGAAGCCGCTTCCATCCCGGCGGGGAGCGATGGACTGATCTTCCTGCCATATCTTTCAGGGGAACGTACCCCCCACCCCGATCCACTGGCGCGGGGAGCCTTCGTCGGGCTCACCCTTCGTCATGGACGCGCAGCCATGACGCGCGCTGTTCTGGAAGGTGTAGCATATGGCTTGAAGGATGGATTCAACCTGATTCAGAACGCCGGATTGGGTCAGATCACCCAAATCCGCGCTTCCGGAGGAGGGGTCAAGAGCCAACTCTGGCGGCAGATCCTGGCATCAGTATTGAACGCCGAACTCGTAACTGTCAATACCACCGAAGGTGGCGCCTACGGAGCCGCGCTGCTCGCGGGAGTGGGTGCAGGGACCTGGTCAGACGCGCGAAATGCCTGTGACTTGTGTATAAAGGTCACTGGATCCACCCAGCCTGACCCGGTTCAGGTAGAAATCTATCAAAAAGCTTACCCGGTGTTTCAAGAACTATATCCAGCTCTCAAAGGCAGCTTCACAAGTTTATCCAAACTTGAGGCAACCTGATAATTGTTCCCCTCTTGTTAGGCATCTCTTCTCTCCTCAAAATCCGTCCGAAAGGACGGATTTTGAACTCATAGAGGAATATTCTGGGCAGTTTATTTTGAGAATACTTTGATATGGTCTAAAATGAATTAATATGGACAAACAGCTTGACCAGGTAATCAATACAATAAACAAAACCGCTTTTGCCACCAATTTCTCAGGTGTGGTCTCAATTTTCAAAGACTCCAGAGCCATTTTACACAAAGCCTTTGGCTACCGGGATATCAAGAACCAGCTTCTCAATCAGACAGATACTGTGTTCGGCACCGCCTCGGGAACAAAGCTCTTCACTGCTCTGGGGATTGGAGCGTTGATCGACCTCGGTGAATTAACACTGGATACGACAGTTGGCGATATTTCACAGGAGTATCGCGGGTTCATAAACGAACGCGCCACCATCCAACAACTGTTATCGCACACCTCGGGGATTTTCGATTACTATGATGAGGAAATTGATCGGGATTTCGACAACTTCAAAACAGAGATCCCTTGGTGCGAACTGGAAACTCCAAAAGATTATTGGCCAATCTTCAAAGATAAAAAGATGAAATTCAAACCAGGAGAACGGTTCTCATATTCCAATGGCGGATTTGTCTTCCTGGGAATGATCATCGAAAAAATCAGTGGTCAGCTTTATCGCGACTTTATTAGTGAAACCGTGTTGAAGCCCGCTGGAATGACCCATTCGGGCTTCTTTGCTGGGAACGACCTGCCAAGAAACACCGCCATAGGATATTTGGAAGACCGCTGCCGGACAAACATTTTCCAGTTGCCCATTCGGGGAGCTGGCGATGGCGGAATGTACACCACCAGCGGTGATCTTAATTCATTCTGGCAATCCCTCTTCTCATATCAAATCATTTCGCGAAATTTACTCAGTGAATATCTGAAAACTCAATGGAAATTCGATGAGAGACGCGGTTACGGCTTGGGAATCTATAAACGGCTCGATGACAGCATGTTTTATATCGTAGGCGGAGATGCCGGCGTTGGTTTTGACTCAAGATATTTACCTGGACAAAGAATAACAGTCAACATCTTATCAAACATTACTAATGGTGAAGAGGAAATAAGAAGCACGATTATGGAATCAATGGATGAAGTTCTGAAAGGGAATTTAAGATGAAAAAAGTGTCTGAAGAAAAGAAGGCGTTTATCGATAAATTTCTCTCTGCTCCATTGATCGCACGCATGGCAACCGCAGATCCAAACGGCCGTCCCCATGTTGTGCCAGTGTGGTTTGGTTGGGATGGGAATTCCCTGTGGATCAGTTCCTTTGCCAATACACGGAAAATGGGAGAGTTGAAAACTAACCCCTACCTCTCGGTGGTGATCGATGTTGCTGAAGAAAATGGCGCGAATAATGCGGTCGTATTCGAAGGCAAATGTGAATTGATCACCGAGCCGCGCTCCCTCGTGGAACAAAAATCAACCTGGATCTATACGCGCTACTTGGGAGAAAAGGGCGTTCTTGCGAAGGATCCTCAAAGCTGGATTCATGATCCACTCAACACGATCATCAAGCTCACCCCTGAAGATACTTTCGTCTGGCAGATGTGACCTGTTGAGAAAAAGTCCTAATCTCTCAGGGTTGCTGATTTAAATGAAGGTATTTCCTTTCGAGATACTTACATTTGTCAGAACGCAAAAGCTGACCAGGCGCGAAAACCGATTATAATGTGAGTTGGTTCTCCCAAATCATGGTGAACTTATATTGTCTGGAAGGCGCGGTTTTCACCGATTTTCACTATAAATGTCTTCGAATGAAATTTATCCTCACCAACACAAAGTAAGCCGGACGATGAGGAGTGGTGTCAAAGGTCATGATCCACTTGTCATCTGGTTAACCGGTCTCTCCGGCAGCGGGAAGAGCACCATCGCCAACGAACTGGAGTACCAGTTAGTGACAAAACATTCCGCCCATACTTACCTGCTAGATGGGGACAATATCCGTACCGGATTGAACGTCGGATTGGACTTTTCGGATGAAGACCGTAAAGAGAACATTCGCCGCATCGGCGAAGTGGCCAAATTGATGCACGATGCCGGTCTGGTCGTGATCACTGCGTTTATTAGCCCTTTCAGATCAGACCGCGACATGGTACGGCAGTTGTTCGCGCCAGGTGAATTCTGGGAAGTTTTTGTCTCCTGTCCGTTGGAAGTATGCGAGCAGCGCGATCCTAAAGGCCTATACGTCAAGGCATTAAAGGGTGAAATCGCTCAGTTCACTGGAATCAATTCCCCTTATGAAGCTCCAATTTCCCCCGAGTTGATCGTCGAAAGCGATCTTCACCCGGTGGATGAATGTGTTTCGTCTATCTTAGCGAAGATGAAATCTTCGGGTATTCTCAAGAAATAAGCAAAGGATTCAGCATGGGTCATTTAGATGAACTTGAAACCCGTAGCGTATATATCCTCAGGGAGGCGTACGCGAATTTTAAAAACCTTGGAATGCTGTGGTCCATGGGAAAAGACAGTACCGTGCTACTGTGGTTGGCTCGAAAGGCCTTTTTTGGGCATGTCCCCTTCCCACTGGTGCATATTGACACGCATTTCAAGATTCCAGAAATGATCACTTACCGAGATCGGCTGGTGAGAGAAATGAAGCTGACGATGGTGGTTGGTACAAATGAAGAAGCTTTGGCTGAGAAACGCACCTTCCCCGATGGCAAGGTGGATCGCTTGACATGCTGCAAGCTGCTCAAGACCGAAGCCCTGACAAAGACCTTGAACGGCGAAGGTAAACGCTACGTGTTCAACCACGAAACCGATCGCTACGAGGTAGAAGAACACCCCGAACCCTTTACCGGTGTGATCGTCGGCGCACGCGCTGATGAGGAAGGCTCTCGTTCGAAGGAACGATACTTCTCACCTCGCGACCGTCAGAATGAATGGGACATTGCCGACCAACCACCTGAATTTTGGAACCAATTTAAAACCGATTTCGCTCCCGGTACTAATATCCGTATCCACCCACTTCTGGACTGGACTGAATTGAATATCTGGGAATACATCCTGGCAGAGAACATCCCCACTGTTTCGCTCTATTACAATCAGGGTGACGGAAAACGTTACCGTTCTTTGGGTTGTTACCCCTGCACCTTTCCGGTTGAATCGAATGCCAGGACCGTCGAGGAAATCATCGAGGAATTAAAGGTTGGAAAATTTGCCAATATCGCAGAACGCTCCGGCCGCGCCCAAGATAAGGACGACGGCGGTGGGCTTGAAACCCTGCGGCGGGAAGGATACATGTAAAATGCAGATGGATGTCGATCTGAACAAAGACCAGATGAATGTCGTTTTCGTCGGCCACGTCGATCACGGCAAGAGCACCATCGTCGGCCGGCTGCTTGCTGACACCAATTCGTTGCCCAAGGGTAAGCTTGAGGCAATCCAGGAAAAATGCAAGAAGAGCGGTAAGCCCTTCGAATATGCGTTCCTAATCGATGCTCTTAAGGATGAACAGGCGCAGGCTATCACCATTGATGCTGCCCGTGTATTCTTCCAATCTAAATTACGCAATTACATCATCATCGACGCTCCCGGCCACATCGAGTTCATCAAGAACATGGTGACCGGCGCCAGCCATGCAGAAGCCGCCATCCTCGTCATCGATTCTGCTGAAGGTGTGCAGGAAAATTCCCGCCGCCATGGTTATCTGTTGTGGATGCTGGGTATCAAGAAGATCGTTGTCGCTATCAACAAGATGGACCTCGTCGATTTCAAAGAATCCACTTATAACTCCATTGTCAAGGAATACAGCGATTATCTGGCTGGTATCGGTGTCAAAGCCATGTCATATATCCCAGTAAGCGGGCATGAAGGCGATAATATCAGCAACAAAAGCAAACATATGGCCTGGTATCAAGGCCCCACCCTGCTCGAGGCACTCGATGCCTTTGAAAAAGAAAAGGCAACGCCCGATCTGCCGCTTCGCTTACCAGTGCAGGATGTGTATCACTTTTCCGATTTTGGCGACAACCGTCGTATCATCGCAGGCAACATTTCAAGTGGTAAATTGAAAGTCGGTGATGAGTTGGTTTTTTATCCTTCGGGTAAGCGCACCAAGATCAAGACTATCGAATCATTCAACACCCCCAAGAAAACCAATGCTGAAACCGGTCAGGCTGTGGGCATCACAATGCAGGAACAGATCTATATCAAACGCGGCCAGATCGCCTCGCACGCCAACGATACCCCTCCCTTCATCAGCTCACGTATGCGCGCCAGTCTCTTCTGGCTGGGTAAACAGCCGCTGGTGATCGGCAAGGAGTATCTGTTAAAGCTTGGCACCGCACGTGAAAAGGTGAGGGTCGAAGTCATTCACAAGGTCATCGATGCGTCCGATTACGCCAGCCATGGTGACAAGAAAGAGATCGGTCACCATGACGTTGCCGAGGTGACCTTCAAATTGGCTCATCCGATCGCATTCGATACCTCGGAGAAATTCCCTGAGACCAGCCGCTTTGTGTTGGTGGATGAATACGAAATCAGGGGCGGCGGTATCGTGTTGAATTCGGAATCCGATGAAGACGAGAGCATCCGCGCGGACGTTTATACCCGTAATGAGAAGTGGGTGCAGAGCCTGGTTTCTATGGAAGATCGCGCTGAGAAATACAATCAACGCTCCTCACTTATCGTCATCACAGGTCCAAAAGGCGTTGGCAGAAAGTCACTTGCCCGCAAGTTGGAGAGGCAGTTGTTCGAATCAGGCAAGTTGGTCTATTACCTGGGCCTTGGTTCACTGCTTTATGGAGTCAATGCCGACCTGAAACGCCACGATGCTCCCGGCGGATGGCGCGAACACGTGCGCCGTTTTGCTGAAGTATCTAACCTGTTCATCGATGCCGGAGTACTCCTCATTGTCACCGCCATCGAATTAAACCAGGAGGACCTGGACGTCCTCAAGACCGTCATTGGTGAAGACAAGATCCAGGTGGTCTGGGTGGGTGACAAGGTCTCTACTGATATATCCTATGATATTCATGTGAAGAGTCGGGATGAGATCAATGAAGGCGTCGTGAAAATAAAACATCTGCTTCAAGATCGCGGCATCATCTTTAGGCCATAAGTTTTCGATACTTAGCTCATCAAGGATCCGGTTGAGTTGATCAACCGGATTCATTTTTTTGTAAATTATGGAGATTCGATTAAGGACCCTTGACTTGTCTGTTAAAATCATGTATCATATCTCTATCAAGTCTACTATTTCAATAGGATTATAAGAGATATGCAGTTATCCAAAAGAGGAGAATACGGACTTCGTGCAATGATCCAACTGGCCCATCCGGCACCGGATGGTTCAACCACAGTGATGCAGATCAATGATATTGCGACACTTGAAAAAATGCCCGTAAAATTCCTTGAACAAATCCTGCTTACTCTTAAAAATGCCGGCCTCTTACAAAGTAAACGCGGCATGACTGGTGGGTACTATCTGGCCAAACCTGCCAACGAGATCATGCTCGGGCAGATCGTACGTATTTTGGATGGACCGCTGGCACCCATCCGTTGTGTTAGCCAGATGGCTTATGAACCCTGCGGCTGCCCCGATGAAAAGAGTTGCGGTCTGCGCATGATCATGGGTGATGTACGGAATGCCATCGCAGGAATTCTGGATAATACCTCCCTTGCAGATATTTCTGCAAGATCGCGTGCCGCAAAAAGCTAATTTTTTTGGTTATATTGTCTACTGTTGCTATAGACATAATAATAAACTAACAAATGAGGTGAATAAGATGAGCAAGAAACTTTCGTTACTACTCGTGATCATGTTGTTGAGCGTCACTATCCTTTCGTCGTGCGCAAAAGCCGAAGAAGGCACTGCTGAAGCCACTATTTCGGTTCCAGCGACCTCAGCCCCCGCTACCGATACCCTATCAGGGAACATCACCATCTCCGGTGCCTTTGCGCTGTACCCGATGATGACCCGCTGGGCTGAAGAATATCAGAAAATCCACCCGAACGTAACCTTCGACGTTTCTGGTGGCGGCGCAGGCAAAGGCATGACTGATGCCCTCTCCGGCGCAGTCGATATCGGCATGGTTTCCCGTTCCGTTACGGATGAAGAGACCGCTCAGGGTGCCTATACCATCCCTGTTGTCAAAGACGCGGTATTCCCAGTGGTCAATGCTCAGAATCCAGCGGCTGATAAATTAAAGACCCAGGGTATCTCCCAGGCCATGTTCGTCAAGATCTTTGTCACCGGTGAAGTGACCACATGGGGTGAAGTGGTTGGCGATCCGACCATCACTGATGAGATCCATGTTTACACCCGTTCCGATTCCTGTGGTGCTGCCGACATCTGGGCAAAATTCCTGGGTGGCAAGCAGGATGACCTGCAGGGCATTGGCGTTGACGGCGATCCCGGCTTACTTGCCGCGGTCATCTCAGATCCACTTGGAATAGGATATAATAACCTTGGTTATGCCTTTGACTTAACCACCGGTCTGACCACCGAGGGCGCCTTAATCGTCCCCATCGATGATAACAATGATGGCATCGCAAACGATGACGAGGTTGCTGATAGCCTGGAAAAAGCTGTTGAGCTCATCAAAGCGGAGAAATATCCCGAACCTCCAGCCCGTGTTGAGAACCTGGTTACCAATGGCAAACCTTCCGGCCTGGTTGCCGACTTCATCAACTGGATCCTGACCGACGGACAGCAATTTGTCAGTGAAGCAGGGTACGTCCAACTTTCAGAAGATCAACTTAATACCTCACTGGGATTGTTGAAATGAGCATCTGCGAAAAATCGCAGCAAAGACAAACTACAAAATCTGAATCAATGGAAGGTCGGTTTACCCGGCCTTCCATTCCTGCTCGTATCCAGCAGGAAAAAAGAGCGAGTAAATTTTATTTCGTGATCACGCTCATTCCGATCATTCTGCTCGTAATCATCATCGTTGCCTTGATCGTCAAATCGTGGCCTATTTTACAAAAATACCCCCTCAAAGACCTGTTGCTTGGCGAGATTTGGAAACCCCAAAAAGGTCAGTTTGGCTTTTTACCATTTATTGCTGGTACTTTTTGGGTAACTCTCGTCGCTCTCGTCTTTGCGGTTCCCCCCAGCATTTTCACCGCGATTTACCTCTCTGAATATGCCCGTAAAGCGACCCAGGCGATCGCTAAGCCAATGCTCGACCTTCTCGCAGCCATTCCTTCGGTTGTTTACGGTGTGTGGGGGTTGCTCGCGATCGTACCTTTGATTGGCAAGCATGTATCTCCTTTCTTTGAAAAATATCTGGGTTTTATCCCCTTTTTCACCAGTAAGAATCCCACCGGGTATGGTATCCTGGCCGGTGGAATTGTATTAGCTGTAATGATATTACCATTTATCATCGCGATCACCTATGAAGTGCTTTCGGTTGTCCCGCAGGATGCCCGTCAAGCTTCCCTCGCTCTCGGTGCCACGCGATGGCACACCGTCGTTCACGTGGTCCTCCCACAGGTTGGACCCGGTATCGGTGCAGGTGTGGTTCTTGGTGCATCCCGCGCGATGGGTGAAACCATGGCTGTTCTGATGGTGGTTGGTAATGTAGCCAATATTCCTCATTCCATCTTCGATTCAGCCTATCCGCTCGCAGCGCTTATTGCCAATAACTATGGCGATATGATGTCTATTCCACTCTATGATGCGGCATTGATGTCTGTTGCCTTGATGTTGTTGGTGATTATCCTTATTTTCAATATCATTTCTACCCTGATTCTAAAAGGGTTCTTGAGGCATCCATGAGTATGAAAAAACGCTGGCAACGGCGTCATGTCACCGAAGCTTTTTTTAAAGGAATCATGTTCCTTTCTATCGCGTTGGTTGTGTTCAGCCTTGGATACATCTTATGGACCATCCTACGCAAAGGGCTTCCAGCCATGTCGTGGGCAATGATCACTCAAACCCCTAAAGGCGGTTACTACCTGGGTAAAGAAGGTGGTATCTTGAACGCCATCGTCGGTTCCCTATATATGGCCCTTGGTGGCACTCTGATCGCCGTGGTCTTTGGTTTACCCATCGCGCTCTATCTTGAGACTTACTTGAAGAATTCACGCTGGGGATATTACGTCCGCCTATCGCTGGATGTCTTATGGGGGATCCCCTCTATTGTTTATGGTGCGTTCGGCTTTACATTAATGCTTGCTATCGGTCTTCGATCTTCTCTTCTAGGTGGAATTATTGTTCTTGCCCTGCTTGAACTTCCAATTATGGTTCGTGCCATAGATGAGGTGATCCGGCAAATGCCGAAGGATCTGCAAGAAGCGGCTCTGGCGATTGGGTCAACGAAACTGGAAGTAGCGCTACATGTCGTTATTCGCCAGATGATGCCCGGTATTGTTTCGGCTATTTTACTTGCATTTGGACGCGGTATCGGCGACGCAGCATCAGTCTTGTTTACCGCTGGATATACAGACCGAATTCCCACTTCGTTAATGAATCCTGCAGCCTCACTGCCACTCGCGATCTTTTTCCAATTGAGTACTCCCTTCAAGGAAGTGCAGAACCGCGCCTATGCTGCTGCGCTTGTCCTGACGATCATTGTCCTTATTGTCAGTTTCGGATCTCGTTGGCTTTCATCAAGATTAAGCAAGTATTCGATAAAGTAAGGAAGACTATGGAATCTCACATCCAGATTAAACACCTCAACGTCCAATATGGTAACAGTCCCGCGCTAAGAGACGTTAACCTTGAAATCCCGCGAAACCAGATCACAGTTATCATGGGGCCATCGGGCTGTGGAAAAACGACGTTACTTAAGAGCCTTAACCGGTTCCTTGAGCTGGAAGAAACAACGAAGATTCAGGGGAAGGTCATTGTCGACGGGCAAAATATTTATGGAAAAGATATTGACGTTACAGAAGTCCGAAAAACGATCGGCTTGTTGGCGCAGCGTCCCTATCCCCTGCCAATGTCGATTTATGATAATGTGGCTCATGGTTTACGTCTACACCATCTCAAGAAAGGCCGTAAGGAAATCGATGATGCTGTCCAGCATTACCTTGAACACGCGGGGCTCTGGGATGAAGTGAAGAACCGGCTGCATGACCCCGCTACAAGCCTTTCAATTGGTCAGCAACAACGCTTGTGCCTGGCGCGTGGGTTGGCTGTGGAACCTGAGATCATCCTGGGAGATGAACCCACTTCGGCGTTGGATCCGATCTCATCGCAGCATATTGAGAAGAAACTAATGGAATTGAAGAGCGATTACACGATTGTTATTGTCACTCATATCCTCCGCCAGGCAAAACGTTTGGCTGATTATGTAGTATTCATGTACCTGGGTGAGGTGGTGGAAGCAGGTCCAGCTCAACAGATATTTGAAAACCCAAAGAAAGATAGAACCAAAGGATACCTCGCGGGTCAATTCTAACAAGATAAAAATCTCGTCGGTAATGACGAGATTTTTCATCCTATAGATAGTGGCTGCTCTTTTCATTTCTCGATATTATCAACAAAAACATCTTTTCCTGGAAGAATCGCCCCCCTTCTCTTGAGAAAAAGGGGGGCGACAAATCCATTGAATTGAAGCTTGCACTTTTATAAGGTGATTGTTTCAGATTTTGAAATAATCACTTTACATACAGTTCATATCCTTACTGAGTTTTGAAGGTGAAATACGAAGTCTTTGAGCCATTGGCGTAATCCGTGCCCCAGCTATTGGTACCTCGTACCTGCCAATAATATCTGGTGCTCGCGGAGAGCGTAAGAGTCACACTTGTAGCTGAACCAACGTTGACCCAGCCTGTAGAACAAGCTTTGTCGTTGGAAGTGTCAATACAATACTCATAGGTCGTGTATGGTTCCTTTGGCCCCCACTTCAGAGTTACGTTAACAGGAACATTCGCGGCACTATTTGTTGGGTATTTCTTATCAAAATCTGCTTTACCACCAGTCTTGAACGTCCAGTAGCTGCTAGAATCGCCATTAGCGTATACAATACCTGCGGTATTGACCGCCCTGACCTGCCATGAGTAAGTTGTGTTTGCTTTGAGATTGGTAAGGACAACGCTTGTTTTTAGACCGGTGCTAACCCAGGTTGTATCGCATTTACCGTTGCTGGAAAGATCGATACAGTATTCATATCTGACGGCATTAGAGCTGCTACCCCAACTCAGGGTAAGCTGCTTCTGCTGGAAGACTGAGCTATTAGGAACTGCCTTTTTATTGAAAGTCCGCGGTGCTGTTCCAGTCGTGAACTTCCAAAAATAATCCAATTTTCCATTAGCGTAAACTGTCCCCGCGCTGTTCACAGCTCTAACCTGCCAGTAGTAAATGGTACCGGCTGACAGCCCCTTTACTGTTACTGAAGTCTTCAATCCAGCGTTTACCCAACTGGTTGAACACTTACTGTCATTAGTCGCGTCCACGCAGTATTCATACTTGGTTACACCGCTGCTCGCAGACCATGTTAAGACAACGTCTGTCGCCTGATTTACTGCCGATTTGGCTGGGCTTGTTTTATTGAAAGCTGTGGGGGCATTCAATCCCATTGAACTTGCTTGAACTACGTCTGCGGAACTCCCCAAAAAGAGAGTGACAACGAACATCCCACAAATGATCGATTGCCAGATACGTTTGAACATCAAAGATCTACTCATTTTTACCTCTTTTTCCTTTTACGTGTTTCCTGTTAAGGTCGGAATCCTAATTATCAGGAACCTATCAGGTAGAAGTTTACCATGATTGGCAAGGTTTTTAGCCACATGAAGAAAATTCTAATTGTCAAGGATATTTATTAATCATTCATCCACTCAATAAAAACAGGCTCATATATAATCTTAAGTAATGAAAATGGATTTTTTATTAAGATTTGAAACGTTTTTATGAAGGTTACTAGAAAAGAAGAACTATGAACTCGTTCCCATGTAGACGCTAATTAGCTACGACTAGATGCTTGTTTAGAGAACCAATCTTTGCTATTTTAAGAATATATGTCCACAATACGAGCACAATTACTACCTGAGACAAAATTGAAGGAAAAACGTTATGGAAAATACAGACCTATTCAGCGCTTTACTTGAGAACACAAATGAGCGAATCTACTTCAAAGACCTTGAAGGTCACTTCATCAAAGCCTCAAAATCGATGGCAGAGCTTTTTGGTGTCAATGATCCGAATTTATTGATTGGAAAGAAAGATGCCGATTTTTTCAGCCCTGAACATTCTAATCAGGCATTACTCGATGAGAAAGAAATCATCCGAACCGGTAAGGCAATCACAAGAGAAGAAAAGGAAACCTGGCCAAACAAACCAGATACATGGGTAATGACAACAAAAATGCCACTACTCGATCAAAACGGGAAAGTGATTGGAACCTTTGGTATTTCGAGAGATATCACTAATAGAAAGATCGCTGAAATGGCCCTTGATAGGGAGCGTTCTTTGCTACGAACTTTGATCGATCATATTCCAGACAGAATTTATGCCAAAGATCTGCAAGGACGAAAATTTATCTCAAACACAGCTGACTGGCAAGCCAGCGGCGCGAAATCAGCTGAGGATATTCTTGGAAAGACCGATTATGAATTATATCCAAATGAATTGGCAGAAAGATATTGGGAGGATGATAAACGCATTCTACTGAACGGAGATTCGATCATCAATCGTGAAGAACCAGGGTTGGATGAAAATGGAAATCCGGTTTGGATCGTGACAACTAAAGTACCCTTGCGTGACAATCAGGGGAATATCACCGGTCTGGTGGGCATTGGTAGGGATTTTACAAAAGAACGTAATGCTGAGCATGAGCTCCATCGTCAAGAACAGTTCTTTTCCGCATTGATGATGAACAGTCCAATCGCCATTGAGGTATTGGATGAAAATAATAACATGATCACCTGCAATCCAGCATTTGAAAACCTCTATGGCGCCAAACTTGATGAAATTATGGGAAAAAATGCTGGTTTGTTTTATAACGACCCCGCTGCCCAAAAAGATGCCATCGAATTCCTGGAGACAGCCAAATTAGGCCCACAACGTGTCGTTCGTGAACGTCCAAAGCGCGATGGCACTCAGGTGACTGTTGAGATTTCAGCAGCTCCTGTGATTGTTCAGGGCGCTAGAGTCGGTACCGTTGTTAGTTTCCATGACGTGACCGATTTGGAAAAAGCCCGTATGGAAGCAGAAAATGCCAACCGGGCAAAAAGTGAATTCCTGGCAAACATGAGCCATGAAATCCGCACTCCTATGAATGGTGTGATCGGGATGCTCGAATTGACCCTCGATACCAACCTGACCACAGAGCAGCGCGATTATTTGACCACTTCGCTTCAAAGCGCTGAAGCTCTTCTTACCTTGTTGAATGACATTCTCGATTTTTCAAAGATTGAAGCCAAGCATCTCGATCTGGAAAAAATCCCTTTTAATTTGCGTACAACTGTGGAAGATGTTGCTTACACGCTCGCAGAAAGAGCGCAAAGTAAAGGATTGGAATTGATTTGTCAGATCGACCCTGATCTGCCCATGGATTTAATGGGTGATCCAGCTAGGCTTCGTCAAATATTGGTCAATTTAGCCGGTAACGCCATCAAATTTACGAGTCAGGGAGAGATACTGATTCAGGCGGAACTAGAATCAGACTCGAACGTCAAACCAATTATTCGGTTTTCAGTAAAAGATACCGGAGTGGGGATTCCGGTCGATCGTCAGAAGCTGATCTTCGAACGCTTCACCCAGGGGGATGGATCCACCACTCGAAAATATGGTGGAACAGGTCTTGGACTGACGATCAGCAAGCAATTAGTCGAAATGATGGGTGGCACTATAGGCGTTGAAAGTCAGCCTGGCCAAGGAAGTAACTTTTGGTTTAAGATTCCTTTTGAGAAAAGTGAAACAAAAACAGAAGTATTAGAAAAGACAACAGCGTCACCTTCTTCCATAATGGGTCTGCACATCCTGGGTGTAGACGATAATGCGACTAACCGTATCATTCTATCAAGAATGGTAAATTCGTTTGGTTGCCGTGTTCAAATGGCTGAGAACGGGTTATCAGCATTAGCTATGTTGCGATCAGCGATTGAACAGAATGATCCTTTTAAGATCGTCCTGCTCGATCTGCAAATGCCCGGGATGGATGGGGAAGAGACCGCCCGGCTGATTAAATCTGACCCCGCGCTGAAAGACACCAAAATAATTATCCTCACTTCAATGGGTCAACGTGGTGATGCAGCAAGATTGCTCGCGGTGGGTTGTTCCGGTTATCTCCTTAAACCAGTCAAGATGCAAATGCTCTATGAAGCTCTTGGAACTGTACTTGAAGAAAATCCTGTCAAACCTCAACTCGTGACCCAGCACTCCATCTCCGAAAAAGTAAGGAAAGAAACAAGGATTCTTCTGGCAGAAGATAATCCGGTAAACCAAAAATTGGCTGTTTTATTGCTTCAAAAAGCTGGATATTCAGTTGACGTGGTAGGTGATGGCGCTCTCGCGGTGGAACGAGTTCAAAAGGAAAAATATAATTTACTGTTGATGGACGTTCAAATGCCAGAGATGGATGGGTACGATGCTACCCGAGCCATCAGAATATGGGAAGCGAACAAAGGCCAAGATCACCTTCCAATCATTGCCATGACGGCAAGCGCCATGAAAGGCGACCGTGAAAGATGCCTTGAAGCGGGCATGGATGACTATGTCTCAAAGCCATTAAAGCCAGAATTATTGTATGAAGTAATAAAGAAGTGGAGTTCGGAAGAGAAACTCTTAGCAGAACCTGCTCCCCTTCATGCCACAGAAACAGAAAAAGATATGGAGTCATTACCCCCATTGAGCATCGAAGAAGCGCTGGATCGATTTGGCGGTAATCGCACAATTTTCAATCAAGTTTGCAAAGAATTTCTATTGAGCCTCCCTGATCGGATCGAGGCAATGAAAAATGCCAATACTGGAGGAAACTTACAGGAATTTTACCGATTAGTGCACAACTTAAAGGGAGTCTCTGCCAATCTTTGCGCCAATCGAATGGCAATACTCATGCAAGAGTTGGAAGAAATGGGAGCACGGGACGAAATGAATGAGGTTCCTGGCGTTTTGGCTCAAGTGCAAGGCGAAGCGATGCGTTTGCAGAATTACTGTGAAGATAACCTTGGTATTGAATAACTTTAATCGAATACTTCGAATCCTTGACCAGCGATAATCTTTATTACATGCTTCGCCAATTCATGGACAAGCGTCATTGACATTTCAATTTATAATTCTGTCGGGTCTGATTTTCCCATAAACAATAATTCGCGAGGAAACCTATGTGTGGAATTTTCGGAATAGTGACAGAAGATGAGCAAGCGCTGGGCCCTATCCTGGTGGAGGCTGCCCGTCGCCTCACCTACCGTGGCTATGATTCTGTGGGAGCTGCGACAATCAGCGGAGCGAAGATCGACCTGCGTAAAGACAAAGGCAAGGTTGATGACGTGGCGGCAAAATATAACTTTGCTGAGATGACCGGACAACGTGGGATTACTCAGTTACGCTGGGCTACTTTCGGTGAACCCTCTATGGTTAATTCACAACCTCATCTCGATTCCGATGGAGACATGGTTGGCGCGCACAATGGCAATGTGGTAAATAACGCCGAGCTGCGCTTGCAATTTATGGCTGAGGGCATGACTGTTCGCTCGCAAAACGATGGCGAGTCGTGCGTGCATGCCGTGGAACGTTACATCGACAAAGGCAACGGATTTATCGACGCCATCCGTAAAGCTTATGAAGACCTTCAGGGTGACTATGCTTTTGTCATTGGCCGAATCAACGACGATAAACTTTACGCCATCAAAAAGGGTTCAGGCCTGGTGGTTGGGATCGGCGAAGGGTTCACCTGTATTTCATCCGATCTACCCTCGATACTGCCACTGACACGTAAGGTTGTGCGCCTTAACGATGGTGAGATCGTCACCCTTTTTCCCGACCACGTGGAATTGCACTCTGTTCTCGACGGCAGCCCAATCGAGCGCGCCCCTGAATTGATCACCGAGGAGATGAGTGCCGTTCAAAAAGGCGGTTTTGCTCATTTCATGCTTAAAGAAATCCACGAACAACCACAGGTAGCCCGCGAACTGCTTCACCGTCTCGAAAGCGATTCTGCAGTAGATGACATCCTGGAGAGCATTAAACATGCCCGCAACGTGTACTTTATGGGCTGCGGCACAAGTTACCATGCCTGTCTGGCTGGTTCGGTTTACTTTGCCCAACTAGCTCATAGAACGGTCATCCCGGTGGTTTCCACGCAATTCATCCCTCAATACCTCCCTACCATTGGAAAAGAGGATGTTGGTATTTTCGTCAGTCAATCAGGCGAAACCAAGGATGTTCTCAATGCGTTATACGCCGCTCAAAAAGCCGGAATGACCTGTTACAGCATGGCGAACGTCATCGGATCCACACTGACACGTGCTACCATTGCTTGCCTGCCATTGTGCTGCGGTTATGAGATCAGTGTGCCAGCCACCAAAACTTTCACCAACCAGGTGATCAGTTTCTTGTATCTGGCATACAAATTCGCCGGTAAAGACATAAAAGAGTTGGACAATATCCCCGACCTGATGGAACAAACCATTGCCTTGACCGCTCCCCAGACAGAATCATTAACAGCTTCAATTAACGAATGGGACGATCTTTATTGTCTGGGCTACGGAGCGACGTTCCCAATGGCGCTCGAAGGGGCATTAAAACTCAAGGAGGTAACCTACGCTCACTGCGAGGGTATGCTCTCCACCGAATTCAAACACGGACCCCTCTCAGCGGTCACTCCAAACTTTCCGATATTGTTCGCTGTGCCCCCGGATGAGGTACCACTTATCGTCAGCGGCTTAAACGAGGTGACTTGCCGGGGAGGCCGTGCCATCGCAATCGGTGAACCAGACGAAAGGTTGAACGCCAATGCCAGCGATGTAATCACACTGCCAAAATCCAACCCCGCCTTTAGTTCATTGTTGGCAGTCATCCCGTTGCAATTGCTTTCTTATTACATGACAGTAGCCAGAGGATTCGATCCTGACTTTCCCAGAAATCTCAGCAAGACCTTGACAGTCGATTAAATTTATCTGCATGTATAATTAATTCGTTATCTAAAAATATACAGGCGGAATTATGTCAAGAAGATTGAAAAAAAGAAAAACAGTAGTCCAACATACCAATATTAACCGTTCATGGATTGTGTTAATCGTGATTGCGGCGCTTGTGGTCGCCGCAGTCTTGTTCATCAAGATCCGTTCTGGGACTTATACTCTTGGGCTTCACCCCACCCGGACTCCGGTTGCGATGACAGCGACGCCGATGAGCAAGTCTCATCCATCTGAAGTAAGCCCTGCGGAAGCCTCACAAATGCAGGCGAGCGGTGCGCTCATACTGGACGTCCGGGAACAGGATGAATGGGATGCTGGTCATGTGGAAGGAGCTACACTGATTCCATTGGGTGAATTAGCCAATCGATTGAGTGAACTTCCAAAAGACAGGCAGATCATCGTCATGTGCAAGTCTGGGAATCGCAGCGCGAAAGGCCGCGATCTTCTGCTGGCAAACGGATTTATACAGGTTACCAGTATGGCTGGTGGAATCACTGCCTGGATAGAAGCTGGATTGCCGACGGTCACAGGCAAGTAGAACCTCTCAATCATTTTTTAAAACAAACGAGATAGCAATCGCTATCTCGTTTATCTTTAGGAATCTATACGTTAATCTTTCTTATCCTCGGAGGTATTGTCCTTCTTGTTTTCTTTCTCTTCATCACCATTCAGGCCATCTTTAAAATTTCGAATCCCTTTGCCCAATTCGCTGGCGACCTTGCTGATGCGGCCGGGACCGAACAGAAGGAGAACAATCACCAACACAATAAGAATTTCAGCCCAACCGGGTAATCCCATATTTCACTCCTGGAACCAAATCTATACAATCTTATTTCCTTTCTGATTGTATATTAATTCTCTCGGAATAGCCATAGGTGAGTTTTATGCCGCAGTTGCAATCGCGTTTAGGAAAGCATCCACTACTTGTCGCAACATTGGCTCGGGCATTGCACCCACCTGTTGATGGATCACCTTTCCGCCGGAGATGAATAACATTGTCGGTATCCCCTGCACGCCATATTTCATGGCCCACTCAGGATTCTCGTCAGTATTCACTTTTGCAACAACCAGCTTGCCATCCTGATCGGTGGCGATCTTCTCAAGGATCGGGGCAACCGCACGGCAAGGTCCGCACCAGGGAGCCCAAAAATCAACGATCACGGGCAGTTTGGATTGCAATACGGTTTTCTCGAAAGCAGCATCGGTTACATGAATCGGTTCACTCATTTTTCTCTCCAATTCGTATTCTCTTCGCCTTTCAGCAAAGGACTTTTCTGTTCTTATTGATGATTTTTTGTAGGAAAAGTGACAATAATGGTTATTTATTCGATCCGCTTCCAATCGAATATTTCACAAAGCTCTTCGTACGTACTGCTTGCTTGACTGCTTCTTTATATCTTCCCGGATCATTTGCGAGAAGGAGAAGGTAATCTGCCAGGGCATCCGTGATCGACACATGCGTTTTGTATTCAATATCCTGGTAGATCGGAGAAGAATTCGCTTCCAAAAAAACCCAACGGCCATCGTCCTGCAAAACAAAATCAATACCACTGAAAAGCAACCCACACTCTCTCATTAAGGCAATACTATTAATCCTTACTTCTTCAGGCAAAAATTCTGCGGGATAAATTTGGTCACCCCGTTGATATGCCGGGTTTTCACGATAATCCAGATAAGTGGAAGGGATTCTGACGCAGGAGACAACCTCTTCACCGACAATCGTTACCCTGACAGCCACGCCTTTGACCTGCTCTTGAAAGATCACCGGGGAAGCTGTCAAAAGATCCAATTCTTTCATGGCTACGTCACCGAACGGACGGCATAACCCTCCCCCCATGGAAGGTTTGTAAACGATATCTCCCACTTCCGCTTTAAAATCCAATACCCTTTGTTTGTGATTGGTAACAAGCGTACGCGGGATATTTAAACCTGATTTCCGAGCCATATCCAGTTGAAATGTTTTGATCTGCAACACGCCTCCATTCTCAGGAGGGTTGACTACCGGGATCCCACGCGCACCCCAGGAAAGTACCATCGCCAATTCAAACGAGTAACGTTCCTGACGGTGCATATACTCATTGAACCAATCTTCAAATAAAACATACTCTTCATCCGCGCGAAAGATCGGCGGCAACGGAGACATCACATAGCGCAAGAACCAGGCTTTTACTTCATCGAGTATTTTTCCCTGGTAGTAGAAATGGCCATCTGCATAACTGAAATCTTCACCATGGTTGATAGCTGAAGATTCCACCAGCACGACCTTTACACCGCGCCGCGTTAGCGCTTTATCGAGTAATTTACACTGCGAGTCTTCGCGCGATCCGAATATTCCAATTTCCATTTTTCCTCAATGAACCAATAAATGAACCATCGTTATCATGTATTTGCGCGAATTACATGTTGACGCTTCAAAACTCACTATTCCCATTGTAACCGGGCGTTGTAACCTTCTTCTCCAAAGTCTGTCGTGAAGTCTGGCATACTGGGCAATTTCCCTTGGAACCCTTCTTCACCGAATTCTGAAGTTTGTGGAGAAGGAATCTTCAGTATCTTCTCAATTTCTGGAATAACCGGTGATTGTCCCTCTTCACCGACTGCCATGGTGCTGACTCTTCCTTCATCCCCGGGAGCTTGACCATCTTCTGCCGAAAGCAAAGAGACTCCTTGACCATCTTCAGTCAATGGCTGGCTAAGGTGAATCGGACTTTGCCCCTCTTCTCCAACTGCCAGGGTTGTAAAGGTTTTACCAGGAAACGGTTCCTGCCCCCCTTCGCCGGTTGAATCAAATGTTGAATCCGTCGGCCCTCCCGGTGCTTTTTGCCCTTCTTCCCCTACTTCCATCGAGGTTGCGTATCCCGGCTCTTGCGACGTTTCCCCAGCGATCATGGCTGCTGTCATCACAACTCCGCCCACCCCGGCTCCAACCACACCAGTTACGCCAAACCTGGAATCCATTTGCTGCCATTTGGCCAGTTCGCGTTCCATCCTGCTAGCCAGGATCGACAGATCTTCTCCGCGACCCTGCAATGACTTCGACACCGTTTCAAATTCACCGATAAACTCATCCCGGCTGGCTCCCTGCCACGGAATTGCAGAAACCGAGCTGGATAAACTTTGAATTTCATTTTTTATTTCAACACTTGATTGCTGTAAGGCCTTTATCGCCAACTGAATCTGATCCGTATCCATGTGAACGATACTCATAAATTCTCCCTAATATTTATTACGGATTTAATTTGCTAGCTACTCAATTATATATTCAATGAAAGAATCGAATGGAATTCTTGCTTACTGGTTCCAATCTGCCGGATAGGTGACATAAACAAAACGGACCCTGTTGGGCGTACCGAAAGTAATGCTTGACCCTTTCGGGATGAAGATAACATCCCCTGCGCTGCCCCGGACGGATTCCTTGCCACGGGTGATTACCAATTCTCCCTCCAGCACGATATCGATCTCATCGTATGATAGTGTCCAGGGGAACTCACCCTTCTCAAGAGTCATATAGCCCGAAGCCATTGGAGAACGGTCTGTTGAGTTGACAACATCCTTTAGGCGGACACGCGCGGCATCGCCTGCTCCCCCGCTGCCAAAGGGTTCGAGCTGTACGCCGAACCCGTTTACCTTTTTTAACGGGGGCAAATTGACTTCTGGCTTTTCTTCCGGCTTGAAGGTTACCGATCTCGGTTGAGTACCCTCTCGCAGTAGACGGATTCCCAGCGCCTGTGCCACATCCTCCGCTTCGCTGGTGACGATATCATCCGGGCTCAGGAGTAACACGTCCGTCTTGCGCAGGTGGGCAAGCTGGATGATGTCGGCGGCCGTGAAAAATTGATGAGGCATAGGACCTCCGGATCAGAACTTCATCGGGTTGGCAGCCACTTCAAGCACGGCATCTCGAAAGGCATTTGCAGCTGCCAGGCAGGCCGGTTGGTCGCCGGTGAGGATGGCACCCATATAGTTGGTTTCTGAAGGCGGCATGGTCAATGAGGCAATTGTTACTGCTGCTGCCTTGAGCGCGTTGTCCAGCGCCACCAGACCTTCCATGGGGGGCGCCACCAGGTAAGCCAGCGGTGACCCCAACGTGACGCCAGCGGTTTTAGATAGATACGCCCCGGCGCGCGAAATGACATGCGGGAAGAACGCGATGGAGCCATCGGCGTTGGCGGAGTACCAAAAAGCTTCGCTTTGCATATAATCCACGGCCGCGCGCAGCCCTGAGCTAACCTCCTCGGGGGTCGGTCCGGCCAATATTGCCATGATCTCTCCTGAGATCAATCCAGAGGAATGTTTGGCGCCTGCGTAGAACGAACGCGCGTACACCACCTCCACATCAGCCATTTTGGTGGCGTGGTCAATCGACACATACGTGGCGTCATCATTATCAGAGGTGATCAAGCCGATTGATAATTGATCATCGCGCAAATTTAACTCCGCCGCGAAACTCCGCTCTACCCTGGGAATGAGCTGCACTGAAAGCGGCGTTGCGTGTATAGGATCGAGAATAGCCATACTCACCTACCTTGTTGCCAGCTTCAATTTTACGCCGGATGCCTGCTGCTGGATCATCTTCTGAGCCAGTTGCACAATAAAAGCTCCGGCTTCGAGCGGATTTGTGCCACCATTTTCGAATATATTGCACACCACATCACGATCTGCATCATTTTGACCTGAACGCGGACGATAACCCATGTACGCGCTCATGCTCTCTGCTCGTCCCAGACCGGGACGTTCTCCGATGAGAAGCACGAGTACATCCGGATGGAGGAGGTCTCCAATATCGTTCATCACACCGACGCGGCAATACTTGATGTAAAAAGGAGTACCAACTACCAATCCTGCTGTTTGAAAACCCTGACGCATCACCGGAAAGATACTGCGCAAATTAGCCTCGATGGCAGCAGCGCTCAATCCATCTCCCACCACGATCTGAACGTTTGGCGAACTGACGCAGCGTTCAGAAATCATCCGCTTTGCTTCTTCATTTAACTGTCTTCCCAAATCTGGGCGAAGCAGATATTCATCCTTGCCTTCACTAACCCGGGTCTGAACTGTAAATAATCCAAACTCATCGAGGAGATGCTGATCAACATCGCGATAAAGCGCATCCTGGGTAACAGCATGATCCCCCTGAAATAATAACAGTGAACTGGTTTTGTAACGTGGTCCCGATCGTCCAACACCAATTCGAGCGGTGGTCGATTTGATCAACTCAGGCAGCGCGAATACATTTGCCGGGCTTTCAACTTGGGCTTTGTAGCGGTACTCATCCGCGGTGGGGTCGGGTAAATCAATATTGACATCCTTTGAACTGGCAGCAATCCGTGGAGCAGAAGCTGGTTGTATTGACGCTGGTTGTGATTGAGACGAGGCTAACCGTGCCGCTTCACTGGCAGCAAGGTCGCGTAAAACCTCGGCTACGATTTCATTGAGTTTCTCTTGATCCATGAATCGCTCCATTACCGTTTAAGGAAGAAGGTGGGATCCCCGGCTTTTTCAGTCAGGATACCGTTCTTCATCATCCCTATTGATTCCAACCAGGTCTCGAATTCCGCGGCTGGCCGAATTCCAAACAACTGGCGCAGGGAAGCCGTATCATGATACGACGTGGTTTGATAAGAAAGCATTGAATCATCACCCATGGGGATGGCCATGAAGTAATTGCAGCCAGCAGCCGTGAGCAGTACAGCCAGGTTTTCAATCGCGTTCTGGTCAGCTCGTGCATGGTTGGTATAACAAGCATCCACCCCCATCGGCACGCCGGTCAGTTTGCCCATGAAGTGATCTTCCAACCCGGCGCGCTGGATCTGACGTGCGTCGTAGAGGTATTCCGGGCCAATGAAACCAACCACCGTGTTCACCTGGAAGGGATCGTAACGTTTGGCCAGACCGTAATTACGCGCCTCCATGGTCAACTGGTCCCAACCATTATGAGCGTCAGCGGAGAGCGCTGATCCCTGCCCGGTTTCAAAGTACATATAGTTAGGTCCAGTCGGGAAACAGGATTTCTTTGCCAGCGTGTAGGCTTCATCGAGCATACCTACCGAGATACCGAAGGATTCATTGCCCTTCTGCGAGCCGCAGATCGATTGGAAAACGAGACCCACTGGAGCTCCAGCTTGCATGCACTTCATCTGGGTGGTCACATGAGCCAGTACGCAGTTTTGGGTGGGGATCTCCCAGGTTTTGATAATTTCATGCGTCATATCAAGCAGCCGCGATACCGAAGCCACGGAATCATCAGCGGGGTTGATACCAATGACCGAGTCACCGCAGCCATAAGAGAGTCCTTCATATATTTCTGCCCGGATCGCTTCAGGTGAATCGGTGGGATGATTAGGCTGCAGCCGGCTTGAAAGCGTGCGCGGCGCGCCTATAGTGTTATTACAATGGGCAGTCACTCTGATCTTGTTAGCGGCGTAGATCAGATCAAGATTGGACATCAATTTGGTCACCGCTGCCACCATCTCAGAAGTCAAACCGGTGGAAACCCGCCGGATCATCTCATTGGTTGTGCTATCGGCCAGCAGCCACTCGCGGAAAGCGCCAACAGTCCAATCTTTGATCTCCGCATACACTTCGGGAACGACAGCATCCTCGATGACGCGGGTGACTTCGTCTTGTTCATAAGGCACAGCCGGATTCTCCCTAAGCACCCAGAGCGGAAGCTCTGCCAGCACCAGGCGGGCAGCCACTCGCTCGGCAGCAGTTGCTGCGGCCACACCTGCAAGCACGTCGCCCGATTTTTCCTCATTTGCCTTACCCATGAGGAGGCGAATGTCAGGGAATTCATAGGTCTTGCCGTGTAATTTTGTCCGCAGTAGCATTATTTCTCCGATGGTTAAGAACTCTCATCTTTTGTACACTGAGAGTGGGGGGCTGTCAATGATAGAAAACCAGCGTTTTAACGCTCAGTGGTACTACCCGTCCATCCATAAGCGGGGTACCAATATCAATATAATCGCCTTCCAGCAAGCCAACCTGGTCGATCACAAGCAATGGTCGTTCAGGGCTCATCCCTTTGACGGTTTGCCCCAATGATTGAGCATAGTCACGTTCGATAACCACCACAATGGCCTTTTCAGGTGGTAAGTCAGACGCGAAGTCCCGGATGCCTCCAGCAAGTTGGAGCAGCGCTTCATAATCGAGCTTGTTTTTCAGATCAATGGCGATGGCGAATTGGTCAACGGTCGGGTCAAGATCCCAGCGTTGAACAATCGCGGTGATCGCAGCATTGACTGTTGTGGAAGTCAATGTGCCTTCCAGTATCGGATGAATAACGGGAATATTGCGTAAAGGCAAAATAGATCGCTCTGCCCAGATTGTTGAACCCGATAGGGTCACTGTCTGGGTGCTGGCACCGAGCACTGTGGCACGTAATGTTTCCGCCGGTACCTTTACTTCGTAACTAGCGAGTGCTGGTTGAGTACGAAGTGATTCTGCTAATAACGGACCAATATCATCATGGATGGTCAGATCGGAAAGCGCATTGATTTGGATCGGGTTGTAGTAGTAATATCCGATCCCTCCCGAGAACATTAACTCAGAACCTTTGCCTGATATCGGAGAAGGAGGTGTCAGATAAAGCTTTTGTGCCAGCGGAGAAGCCGTGCCTTCAATCAATTCTACCGTCATGTCTGCCAAACGGTCGGTAAACCGGCGCAGATCAGCCAAAGATGGCTGTGTTCCTGTTTTCAGGTTCAAGCCGCAATCGATCATCACGTTCAGCGCTGGTTCTGCGAGATGTCGGATGAGTCCACTGGCATGATCGATCTCGATGATTCGCCCACCGAAGTTCATGGCTGCTGACGAGAGAACTTCCCCGCTGCGGAAAGTGACGCTGTTGGCGCTGCCACCTCCAATATCTAGGTTAGTGATGGTGGTGTAATGAGCCTGTGAATACTGTGCAGCACCTGAACCACGCCCGGAAATGAGGCTCTCCACGTTTGGGCCAGCTACGCTGACCACAAATTCACCTGCCAATCCCGACAGGGCTCGCAGGATATCATCAGCGTTCTGCTTCTTGGCTGTTTCACCGGTAATGATGACCGCGCCAGTTTCCACCTGATCGGGAGAAACCCCAGCCGCCCGGTATTCACGGTCGAGGATCGTTTTCAGAGCGTCGGCATCTACCGTCTCACGATCATGCAGCGGTGTGAAAACGATTGGACTCTGGTATAAGACCTCCCTGTCAGTGATCGCCATGCGTGGAATTTGACCCGGGCGAGCGACATCAGCCAAGGACAAACGTGAAAAAACGATCTGCGTTGTCGTGGTACCGACATCAATCCCGACCGAAAGTAAAGAATGCGAATTTGTCATGGTAAAAAATCTAAAAGGGCTTACGCCCTTTAAGATTTTATCATTCCTGTAAGAAAAGCATCAGATGATCCAGCACGATTCTTCCGGAAAGCTGATTACCACATCATCACCTTTGCGTGGTAAGGTCAATCCTCGTTCGTTAAAGAGATCGGCCATTAAAACATTTTCACCAACCTTTACGCGCATGCGCACCACAGATCCGAGAAAGAGAACAGATTCGACCTCACCCTTGAGAGCGTTCCTACCCTTGCCGGAACCAATTTGTAGCTCTTCTGGTCGGATTGCCAATCGCGGGTTCGAACTGATCACGCGTGAAGATGAGTTTTCGAATTTAATCGTCTGCCCTCCAACGACGCAAGTGCCGGCTTTCTTATCAAGTTTTTCAACCGGGAGTAAATTCAACTGGCCGACGAATTGTGCGACAAATTCGGTTGATGGATAGTTATAGATTTCCGAGGGTGTTCCCACCTGTTCCATATGACCCTGACTCATCACCACCACACGATCAGAGATAAGCAATGCCTCTTCCTGATCATGAGTCACATACACAGTTGTGATGCCCAGTTCCTGCTGAATTCGACGTATCTCAAGGCGAAGTTCAACCCTGATCTTGGCATCGAGGGCGGAGAGAGGTTCATCCAGTAGAAGTACCCGTGGGCTGATGGCCAAAGCGCGCGCTAATGCAATGCGTTGCTGCTGTCCACCGGAGAGTTGATAGGGATACTTGTCCTTGTGTTTTTCGAGGTGAACCAGCGAGAGCATTTTATCTACGCGGTCTTTGATCTCTTCCACAGGGCGTTTCCGTACTTCCAGACCAAAACCGATATTCTGACCAATCGTCAGGTTCGGGAAAAGGGCATAAGCCTGGAAAACCATCCCCACATCGCGTTGGTTTGGAGCCATGTTGGTGATATCTTTTCCATCCAGAATGATCTCGCCCGTGGTCGGATATTCAAAACCCGCAATCATACGCAGTGTTGTGGTCTTTCCACATCCAGACGGGCCAAGGAATGAAACGAACTCACCTTTCGCTACATCAAGATTGAAACCTTCAACCGCGACCGCACTACCGAAAAGCTTGGATATATTGGAGAGTTTGAGAAAAGCCATAATCCACCGTTTTTATTTATCAAGAATGTACGACATCAACCGATCAACGAGCCCCAGCCAAAGAACTGCTGTCTACTTTGCCCCGGTTAAAGATCTGGATCAGTCCCATGAAGCCCCAGGTCATCAAGAAGCTAATAATTGCAAGAGAAGATGACTCGTAGGTGCGGTTCTGTCCGATCAGAGACATGTATGGGCCAAATGCCTTGATTCCCACCAGGAAACTGGCGATGGTGTATTCCCCGATTACTGTAGCGAGGGTAAGAAAGGCACTGTTGATGATGGCAACGCGTAAATTAGGAAAGATCACTTTGAAAAGTATCGTTGACCAACTAGCGCCGAGGCTTTGTGCGGCTTCGGTCAGCGCGCGCACATCAATGGCTGCTAACCCGGTATCAATGGCACGGTAAACAAACGGTAACGCAAGCACCACGTACATGGCCACCAACAACACATATGTTCCAAAGAAAGTATTGGTCAAATAGAAAGGCGCACCGCTAAAAGCGCGGATCGCGCCAAAGACCAGAACAATAGCCGGAACCACGAATGGAAGCATGGAAATGAATTCAACCATTCCCCGTAATTGTGGAAGACGTAGTCGAATCCAATATGCAGTAGGCGCAACCAGAATTATGCTCACGATGATGGTAAAAATACCGATGATCAGTGAGAATTCGATGGTTTTCCAAAAACTGGGGTCTTTAAAGACGTTTGTGTAAGAAACAAGTGATAAAACACCTTTTTTGGCCCGCAGAGAAAAGTCAAATGTGGAATAGAGCGGCAGGATAAAGTAAAGCACTCCAAGGATGATCCAAAGCCACGACCAGAAGGATCGTTTTTTCATTGTCTCAGCCACCTTTCACTCCTGCGCCGCAACGAATAGTAAATGGCCATCATAACTGCCATAACAATGACCATACCCACTGCCAGGGCATAACCCAGGCCAGGATTATAGAGGATATCACCCTTGATCTGTGATCCGATCACGATCGTGATCAGATTGATGAAACCACCTGTCAATGAATAGGCTGTCGCATAAGCTCCAAATGAATTGCCAAATAGTAAGATCATCGAGCCCAGGATCGAAGGCATCAAAATGGGCAAAGCTACCTTCCGCCAGTATGTGGCGGATGAAGCGCCCAAGTTGGCGGCTGCTTCGCTCCATTCCTTACGAAGCCCATCAAGAGCGGGGGTGATCACCAGGATCATTAATGGAAATTGAAAGAAAATATAGGTTAGGGTCAACCCCCAAAAACTATAAAGGCTAAAACCAGCTTTGTACAAATCTAAATTAAAGAGAGTTTTCAGTAATATGGTCACCAACCCCGTGCGACCCAGCGTAGCGATGAACGCGAAAGCCAGTGGAACACCAGCGAAATTCGACGCGACGCCAGAAAAGGTCAGTAAGGATGACCTGACTCCACCTGGTAGTTTTCCAACTGTGATTGCGTACGCCATAAGGAAACCGAGAAGACCGCCTCCAAGCGCAGTGGCCAGGCTGATCTTGATCGTTACCCAATAGGCGTTCAAGATATCTGACTTGAGTAAGCCAGCCAGGTTGGCAAGGGTAAGATGATTTTCTTCATCCAAGAAAGCACGAACCAGCAAAGTCAGGGATGGAAGCGCAACAAACAGGGCGACGAAAAGGAAAAATGGCACAACTCCAAGCCAATCTCGCCAGCCTGAATGGTGGGGACGCGCTTTTGGCGCGTCCCCTAACTTTACAATTTTTGTATCTGTTTTACTTGACATCGGCACCAACAACAGACATCCATTGATCGGCGATCAAAGCCTTTGCTGCATTGATCTGATCGATGCTCGGGAATGCAACAGGACCATCGAACGTAGGCAGCTTGGCTACAGCTTCGGCATCGAGGGTACCTTTTTCTTTCATGTCGTTATAGCGGATCGGGTGACAATACCCCTTCAGCCAGATATTCTGACCCTCATCACTGTAGAGGAATTCCATCCACAGTTTGGCAGCATTCGGGTGTGGAGCGTATGCAGAAATGGCCTGGATATAAATACCAGCGATGGTGCCACTCTTCGGGTAAACAACGGCAATGTTCGGATTGCCAGCCAGGGTATCCTTGTCAGCCAGGGCAGAATAGTCCCAGCGGAGGATGATGGGGGTCTCGCCCTTGGCAACAGTTGCCTGCTTGGCGATGACGGGGACGAAGTTACCAGCATCGTTGACCTGTTTGAAGAAATCAAGGCCAGCCTGGACATCATCCAGTGAGCCGCCATTGTACAGGGCTGCAGCGTAAACGCTCATCTGAGCCTGAGCGGATGCACGCGGATCGCCAGAGAGAGCGAACTGACCAGCATATTCGGGCTTGAGCAGGTCAGACCAATCCTGGGGGACATTGGTGACGACATCGCTATTCACTTCGAATGCGAGCACACCATAATAGTCACCGTACCAGTAACCATCTGGATCCTTCGACTCATCCGGGATCGAATCCCAAGTAGAGACTTTATAGGGTTGCACCAAACCTTCTTCGATCAATTGAGGTCCAAAACCATAACCTACGTCGATCACATCCGGAGCCTGTGGACCTTTGTTGTCTTTATTCGCTTTAATGGCTTCGATCTCATCGGCTGAACCGGCATCCGGATTCAATTCATTCACGGTGATGCCATATTTCGCTGAGAAGGCTGAGATTGCTTCACCATAATTGCACCAGTCATGGGGCAGAGCGATGACAGTCAAGGAGCCTTCCGCTTTGGCGGCTTTGACCAAGTCGGAGTCTGCTGCTGAACCTGTTGAAGTTTTTCCACAGGCAGCCAGAAGCATCGACATGATCACAACGATCGATAAAACAAAGAACATTTTTTTGGTGTGCATCACTTTTCTCCTTTTTGAGTATTAAAAAAAACAGTCAAGCGAATAGCTTAACTGGTTTTCCTACAACCAACTTGCGTGGTAATTCAGCGATACCAGGATAATCCCGGATGTCGTATGTTGCTGCAATAAGGAAATAATGTGATGAAATAACGGCAAAATGTCCATGTTTTCCTAAATGGTTTCATAATTATACATAATTTGTATCCGGAAAGATATCATTATTTTTGTAATATCTTTTCAAAAAAAGCCACCTCGCGGCAGCCTGTTTTTCAAAACTCAACGTTCATCTGCGAAATACTAACCTTCCTCTTCTTTTTCCCCCACCTCTTTGGGTAATACGATCGTAAATGTTGTTCCCTTACCTTCTTCACTCTCCACCATGATCTGACCATTGTGCACCTGCACCACCCGCTTGACGAGTGAGAGTCCAAGCCCGGTACCCTGCTGGTCGTGTTTGGTGGTAAAGAACGGTTCAAAGATCTGACCAATGTATTCGTTGGGAATGCCCACACCGCTGTCACTGATCTTGACGAAGAAGTTCTTTCCATCAAACTTGGTAGAGATGGATACCTCACCTGGTTTTGTTTTGATCGCTTCGATCGAATTCATAATCAGATTGATCCAAACGCTTTGAAGATAATTCTCGCTGGCGGTAATCAGCGGCATATCCTTGCCGCGATTAAAAAGAATATTGATTTCGTTGGAAAGGAATTCATGCGAAAGCAGCATCAACGCGCTTTGAATGGATTCATTCAAGTCCAGCGGTGTGAAGTTGAATTCCTCTTTGCGAACCGAGCCAAGTAGATTACGTACCACCTGGGTAGCCTTGAGACCCGCAGTCTCGATCAGGCGCGCGGATTGCTTCAGATCTTCCTGATCGTCTGGTAGGTCCGCCGCAAGGATCTGAGCGTTGGCGATGATCGAGGTTAATGGATTATTGATCTCATGCGCCACTCCAGCCGCTAATTGGCCAACAGCAGCCAACTTTTCACTCTGGATCAATTCAGCTTCCAATCTGCGCTTTTCAGTGATGTTTTCTTCCAAAAGAATCACCTGGTCGCATCTACCTCCTTCATCTGCCACAGGGTAGGTGTGGATTTCCCATTCCTGGCTGCTGCGATCCTTTTGCAGGTGATGAACCTTACGGATGTTCGGTTTCTTGGTAGTAAAGGTTTTTGATGCCTGGCAACCCGGGCATGGCGTGTTGAGGTGGTAAAACCCGGCGTAACATTTCTGCCCCACCAGCTCCTGCGGACGTTGGTCTGCCCTGTCTGCGCGGCTCTGGTTGACCGCCATCAGGCGATAGTCTTTGTCAATGATGTAAAAGGACTCCGGAATGTTATCGAACAATGTTCGAAGAGTATTACGTGAGTTTAATAATTGTTGTTCCTTGAATTCCATTTGGTCGTGATTCTCTTCTAATTGCGCGATCAAATGGGTGGAATAGGTGCGGCTGGCCAGGGCGTCGATAAACAACGTAAATATCGCTTTATGAAATTTATCCATGGGCGCGTATGGAGAGTTTCCGATCGCCAATATTCCCAGCAATTGAGACTGAAAAATCAAAGGTGAGCAGGTGAGGGATTTGACTGGTATTCCACCCACCGAATCGACCCTAGAATTGATTTCTTCCGATGAATCAAAGACACGGTCGATCAACTTCAAGTCCTGATAACATTGGTGCAGGATACCCGAAGTCAACTCGACCGTCTCTTCGGTCAAACTACTTTCGCCTTTTCTGGCAGATTTTTTGATCGCCTGAGTCCCACCCTCAGAATCTGTGACAAGCAGGATAGAATATTCATTTTCGAAGATTTGCGAAAGTGCGATCAGGAATAATCCCTGGCAGTCTTCCAATCCTAATCGTGAATCGTTTAATTTTCCCAGGAGACTGATTGCTTCCAGGGTGATCTCTTCATTCTTGATCTCTTTATTCTCTACCATTAATTCTCTTCATCTCGGATGGTATATCCAAACCCGGAAACGGTTTCAATAAAAACCGGGTTCTTTGGATCTGGTTCAATCCTTTCGCGCAAGTTCTTAATATGTACTCTCACCAGATCCGGGCTGCCGGAATCCAGGGGATAGTTCCAAACCTCGTCGAGCAAGCGCGCTGGTGAGAACACCTCACCCACGTTGCGCATCATGTGGAACAAAAGATCGTATTGTATGGGAGTCAACCTGATCTTTGCTCCTGTCGGCATAGTCAGCTCAAAAGTACGCGTATCGAGCTGATATCCTTTAACGGTAACGATCGGCGTTCCCCCGGACAGGTTGGAACCGGGATGTTTACCACCCCTTGATTCACTTGAGCGGGGAAATTCCGCTCTGCGGATGATCGCCCGGATGCGCAAGATAAACTCATTTACATTGAAAGGTTTGCCCAAATAATCATCCGCTCCAGCCAAAAAACCTAGCACCTTATCTTCGTCTTTTGTCCTGGCTGTGAGGATCAGTATGGGAATCTCCGAGATGAGTGGATCTGCGCGCATTTCCTTGCATACAGTCAATCCATCCATTCCGGGCATGATCAGGTCAAGTACCACCAAATTGGGTAAGTGACGCTTGGCCAACTGGATTCCTTCTACTCCCGTTCGAGCCAGGATCACCCGGAAATTCTCCCGTCTCAGACAATGCTCGATCGTCTGAGCAACCAGGTCTTCATCTTCGATCACGAGAACACTTTTTTGATCCATGTTTTCTCCCTTATCGCCGGGATTGTTCTGGAAAAAATGACCTACTAGTAATTATACATAAAATCAAAAAAGCGGTTTATGTCAAATTAATGTTTGTAAGGTTAATGTAATGTTCATTTTATGGCAATTTGCACGCGTTCACAGTGTTGCGCAACGCCTCTTCAAGACCGTCACTTCCATAGCCCAGAGCGAGTTGCGAAGGGGTGGGATCAAAGATTGTCATCGCTGATTGCAATTTGATCAGCGCCAGTGGATCCAGACCGCTTTCTTTGCCCTGAAGGAGATGACCCAGCTTGACGAAGAATGTACCGGTAGTCACAAGCCAATTTGGCAGGGTAATAACCTTTTTGGCGATACCCAGGTTGTAACTGATGTGGTTGAGAAGCTCCACCCAGGTGAGATTTTCGCCGCCGATCAGGTAACGCTCACCACCCTTTCCCCTCTCAACAGCGCCGGCAATCGCTTCAGCCACGTGTTCCACGGTGATGCAATTGGTTCCGCCACGCGTATAGAAAAGGACAGGGGTGAACTGAATGTAATCGATGAGCGGCTTCCAGAGAGGGATTCGTCCAGGCATGGCACCAAAGATATAAGGCAGCTCCAGGATCATTACCTCCATATCTTTTCCCCCAGCTTCAATGGCTGCGGCTTCCTGTTCCACACGGCTACGGATGTATGGATGATGTCGGCTGAGCTGTAATTGTGGCCAGACGCGATCGAAATAAGCAAAGTAGGAACCCAGTACGATGCCTTTTTTCACACCCACCTTACGCGCCAGAGTTAGCAGGCGCACGGTGGCTACAACATTGTGCCTATAAAAGAAAGGATACGAGGGTGCTTTCGGAGTCAACCGATCATCAGCACCGGCGGCATAGACCACCGTGTCTTGCCCCTTGAGTAATGACATTACCTCATCATCGGATAACTGGTTGAGGTCGGCCAATTGGATCTTCACCTGTGACGGGAAGAGATCATCTGCTGGGAGGGGAGGTAAAGCCAGGATGGTCACATGATGCCCTCGCTTGATCAACTCGCGCACAGCGTGATATCCGAGAAACCCTGTGCCGCCGATAAGCAATACACTTTGCATCTTTTCCATAGCCGCATCCTCAAAATAAAGAAAACCCGCCAACTGGCGGGAGATTATCATGACTCAGTATAAAGTGAATCGACGATGCCAACGATCACCGAGATGATGCAGGCGTCGGGGTTCTTGAGCACCTGCCTGGCGCCGTTGCCCTCGCGGTTGATCAAAACGGTATCACCAATCCCTGCATGCGTGGTGTCAATGGCGATGAAATCGTCGTCGGCTGTCTCACCAGGCATCACCAGGGGCTGACAGACAAGCAGCCTGCGGTTCTTATAATGCTCATGCCCAATGGTGGTAACCACGGTACCCACTACTTTTGCAAGGATCATCTCAATTCACCTATGTGTAACTCGTCCAACCCGGTTTGAGGGTGTAATCAAACTCCCCATCCGGACGCACATCCAGCTCATCCACAATCCCCACCAGGGCCAGGTCAACCGGCACAAACTTGACCTGTGGCATGGCCAACGCGGCTTCGCGTGAGCGTACCATCACGCAAAGGTCGCCGGGGCCAGCCTGGACCACATCGGCAGCCACCTGCAAGGTTCCCAGGGGTTGAAGGTGCCTGTCGAGCGGTTGCACGACGAGCAGCTTCAAGCCCTCAGTACCCGGGTACTTAATAGTGCAAATGGCGGTACCTTTTACCCGACCGAAGAGCATGAGTTATTTCACTCCCACGTTATTCAGCACACGGGTGATGATGGTTTCAAGTAGCGCCGAGTCCACCTGGTTGCCCAATTTCGCCTTGACGGCGTCGCGGATACGCTGGCGCAGGTCTTCCTCATCCGTGTAGTTCTCCTTACCACATTTCTGGCAGGGAGAAGCCGCGGAACCTGTGACTTGACTGATATAAGGTCGAATCGGGGCAGCCGGAGGAGTGTCGTGCGACTGCAAGAGCTTGACGCCTAGCTTTTCAGCGCGCTCATATGCCAACTCAGTGAGAACAACATCATCGGTCACCCGCAGACTCATTTCACCGCGTCTGGCCAGGTCTTCGATATCACGTTCAGTAAAAAATTGTTTGGGCATAAAATGCTCCATTTTCCTGCAATTTAGTGGCCGGATACGCCTTCAAGCGCGTCCAGGGCTGCGATCGCAGCGTTCTTGGCCGTGACGATCTCGGCTTCGGTTCCTGAAAGCCACATACGGCCAAAGCGTCCGACCGATGATACATGCACGATCTTGATATTGGCTTTCTTTTCAGCCTCGTTGCAAGCGTAATTGATATAAGCTGCCGGGGCACATTCGAGCACCAACATGGTTTCACCCGGGACAAGCATGCTGCCACGGCGGAACCGGTTGATTAATTGCGCCTGGTAGGGATCCACTCTTGTGATGACCTGTGTGGAAACCACCTCGGGTTTGATCCGGTCTTGCTCTTTCAATCCAAGGCGGTCGAGCACAACCTGCCCAGCCTCGAGAACGGCTGCCTGGTTTAGAGAGTGAACCTCGAACATACCGAACTCACGTTCAACGATCTGCGCGCCTGGTCTGGCTTCGGTAGCTTTGACGGCAATATCAACCACGCGGAAGGCTTCGTTGCCCGGCGCCATTTCAACATAAAGGGAAGCCATCCCCTCAACGGGGAGATCGCCCTGGGTGATCGTACCCACGAATGCGGCATACTGTGCCTGCATCCTGTCTAAAAAACAATAACATCGTAATGAAAATGCTTCAGCCATACAGCCTCCTATCCAAAGTCCTGTTCGTCGTGCAAGGCAATCCCCAGCGGGGTGATCAAAAGCGGCCGTTCCGGAACTGTGGTTGGTACTCCGGTGATCTCTTCGACAACCCTATCGATGCCAGGGAAGGCACAAGAACCTCCGACCATCGTGATCGAGCGTACACCTTTGCCGCGGATATGGCGCTCAGTGATGACAGCCACCTTCTCCATGACCGGTCGGATAATCGGGAAGAGCCTGGCTTGCTGAGAGGGAGTCTTTTTCATTTCCTCTGCTTCCTCAAAACTGATCCCCAGCGCTCCGGCAATGACCAGCGAGAAATGCGTCCCACCGGTCGGCTCGTCTGCCGTGTATACCACCTTACCGTTTTCCAGAATTGCCACACCCGTTGTACCGCCGCCCACATCGACGATGGCACCGTCATGCAGGTTCAGTACATTGTTCGCGGCACTCGGCTCGTCGATCAACGATTCGCAACGCATCCCGGCGGCTTCAACCACGTTCGCGGTGGCTCTCACCTCAGCCAGCGGTACCCCCGGAGGAAATCCGCTGGCGGCATGGGTAAGCTCTCGTCCAAGAGCCTTTTCGACCCTTTTCTTCATCGCGGTCAGCAGATCCACAGCGCCGATGAAATCGACCACCAATCCATCACGCACCACTTGGGCAAATTGGTACTCGCCAACCACCGGGGTGCCGTTCTGGTCAAGCACAGCAAGAACAGTGTACGCTGTGCCCAAGTCTACGCCGACATGCAAGGGACCATCCACCGGGTTTTCCAGCGGCAGGCAGCCCCCGGCCGATACCGGCCGAATGACATTTTCAGCAATGGCAAGGGTACCCGCCGGGTCATTGATCTTGGAAGTTTTCGATGCTCCGGTCACGGTTGATATCTTAGGTCAACCGGGTTATTTCTTGGTCTCTGCGTTGCGTCCGCCGAAGCTGCCCTTGCTGTTCTGGGGCAGGATCATCTCGACGTCCTGATGCGGTCTCGGGATGACGTGGACCGATACCAATTCGCCAACACGTTTGGCGGCCGCGGCACCGGCATCAGTGGCTGCCTTGACAGCGCCAACATCACCGCGGACCATCACGGTCACGTATCCGCCGCCAACGTACTCTGAACCAATGAGTACGACGTTGGCTGCCTTGACCATGGCATCGGCTGCCTCTACGGCGCCAACCAAACCACGGGTTTCAACCATTCCTAATGCGATCAATGCAGTGTCTAAAGCCATTTTCATTTCCTTTCAAAAATAAAATTGGTTATTTTGTTTTCAGTATTTCTTCCACAACACTCCGGACAATAGCTTCCACTTCAGCCGCTGACGGGCCCACGCGGGGTTCCGTCACGGTGAGCGCTGCCGCCGAAGGAGCAGACAATTCATAGGCCAGGCGTTTGACGTTGAACAAATGATACGTAGTCACGTTGTCGCCTGTGATCGAGCCCCCTACTCCACCCGCGCCGAGAGTCAGTGAAGGCATTACACCGGTCGTCAGGCCAATGGCACCTAGGGAACTCATGGTATTCACCACGATCCTGAACACTGGCTTTTCCAGACCAAAAGCCATGATGACTTTCTCATCCGTGGCGTGGATCGATAGACTATGCCCGCGACCTCCAAACTGGATGAGTTCAATACAGCGTTCGCAGCCGGCTTCCCAGCCGTCGCAATCGTACCAGCCGAGCACGGTGGTCAACTTTTCGCGGGAGAGCGGTTCCTTGGGTCCCACCTGGTTGACCTTGGCCACTAAAACGCGTGTCCCCTGCGGAACGGTAAATCCAGCCATTCCGGCTAACACTTCGGCGGGCTTGCCGACCGTGGCGGTGTTCATGGCGCCATCGGGGGTAAAGAGTAGTTTACGCAGTGCTTCAGTCTGTTGGGCATCGGTGAAGTATGCACCATTCTGCTGCATCAACTGCATCAGCCGCGTGGCAATGGGTCGGTCTGCCACCACGGCTTGTTCGGTGGCGCAGATAGTGGAACAATCGAATGCTTTGCTTGCCACGATGTACTTGGCTGCCTTTTCCACATCAGCCGAGCGGTCAACATAAACGGGAACATTACCCGGGCCAACGCCGTATGCGGGTTTACCGGTGGAATGCGCCGCCCGCACCATCGGCGTGCCGCCGGTGGCAAGGATCAGCGCGGTATATTTGTGAGTCATCAGCTCATTAGTGCCCTGCAGTGAGATATTTTGCATGCAGGCGATCAATCCCTTCGGTGCGCCGTTTTCTTCAGCGACACGCGCCATGAGCGCGGCGGCTTCCTGGCTGCATTTGGCAGCGGAAGGATGCGGAGCAACAATGATGGCATCGCGTGCCTTCACCGCAGACAATACTTTGTAAATAACCGTGGAGGTCGGGTTGGTGCTGGGCGTCAAAGCCGCGACCACACCCATTGGCCAGGCGATCTCAACAATGTGACGTTCCACGTCGTTGCGGATGACGCCAACTGTCTTGATATCCTTGATGCTGTTCCAAACGTTGCGTGAGGCAAATTCGTTCTTGAGTTTCTTATGTTCGGCATGCCCGTAACCAGTCTCTTCATGGGCCATACGACCCAAACGTTCGGCGGCACTAAAGGCTGCGTCGGCCATGGCAGCGCAAACTCGGTCCACCTGTTCCTGTGAAGCTTTTGTCCACATCTTCCAGGCTTCAAAGGCGGTGTTCACCAACGTACGGGCTTCTTGTATGGAAAGCAGGTCTTTGTCGAGTTCAGCCATTGGCTATCCTACTTTTGAAACGTGATTTTACCTTCAACTTCAAGGGAATCGATCATCGCCATGATGACTGCGTCAACCGGGGTGTCTTTGGTGATATTCGTCTGACGGGCACTCGATCCAGCTGCGGTCAAAACGAGGTCACCAACGCCGGCATCGACAGTATCAATGGCGACAAAGGGCTTCCCGACGGGCTCTCCTTTTTCATCGGTCTGGCGGACAATCAGCAATTTTCGTCCAGCCAATTTTTCATCTTTTATTGTAGAGACTGTCGTGCCTATCACTCTGGCGATCAGCATAGCTACACTCCTGATACCTGATTAATATGCCTTCGAAGCAACGGCGGACTCAGCCGGTTTTACCTCAGGGTTGCCAGCCTGGATTATTTTCACTCCGGCACTGGCACCGATGCGAGTGGCACCCGCTGCCACAAGGGCTTCGGCTTCTTCGCGGTTATGGATACCACCAGAGGCCTTCACACCGATGGTCGGGCCTACGGTCCGGCGCATCAGCTCAATATCGTGCACGGTAGCTCCTCCACCCGAGAAACCGGTGGAGGTCTTGACGAAATCCGCTCCGGCTTCTTTTGAAAGCAAGCAAGCAACCACTTTTTCTTCATCCGTTAACAACGCGGTTTCAATGATCACCTTGGTAAGCGCGCCAGCTTTATGCGAAGTCTCAACCACACCCCGGATATCGCGGGCGACCAGTTCATTCTCACCTGCCTTCAAAGCGCCGATGTTGATTACCATGTCAATTTCGGTGGCGCCGTTATCCAGGGCATTCTGCGTTTCGAATTTTTTTACTTCAGTGGAGGTGGCTCCAAGCGGAAAACCGATGACCGTGCACACCTTCACGTCAGATCCGCGCAGAAGATCAGCGCACAACTTGACATTGGTCGGGTTGACGCAGACCGACGCGAAATGATATTTCCGTGCTTCAAAGCAAAGCTGGGCGATCTTGTCGGGAGTAGCATCTGGTTTGAGCAAAGTGTGATCAATCATACGCGCCAGAGAGGTATCCTGCGGGATCACACCGATCGTTGAGGTGAGACGCTCAGCGCCTGCGCTGACCACGTGACCGGCATTGTCGAAGCAGGTCTTCACTTTCATGCCATTGGCAACTTCCACCACGCAGGTAGCGCCATTGGCGAGCTTTTCCTGCTCTTCTTTTTCTGTCATCGAGAGTAGTACCTCGCGGGTGATGATCTCAACCAAAGTTTCCACTTGTTTGATATCAATAGCCATTATTTTGTGTCCTTCAAAAACTGTTTCTCAACAGCAACGATCTTGTCGATGCGCTTCTGATGCCTTCCGCCGCCGAAATCGGTTGTCAGCCAGGTTTTTAAGATCAGTTTGGCCTGATTTACGCCGATCAGTCCAGCTCCGAGTGTGAGAACGTTGGCATCATTGTGTTCTCTGCTGTTGGAGGCAGACGCGTAATCGTACGCCATTGCCGCACGCACGCCTGGAACTTTGTTGGCGACCATGCAGGAACCGATGCCGGCTCCATCGATCATTACCCCACGCCAGGCCTCGCCGCTAGACACTTTTTTAGCCACTGCCAGGGCAAAATCGGGGTAATCAACGGCTTCCTTGCTATTCGTTCCACAATCCAGTATATCAAATCCGAGCCCTGCAAGGTCGGTTTTTAAGGTCTCTTTTAACTCAAAACCGCCATGGTCTGCACCAATGGCGACTTTCTTCTTCCCAATGTGGGGTTCTGTTGTAACCGTCTCCGATTTTTGAGAAACTGGTGATGATGTTTGGGGCGTGGCAGGGGTTGGCGCAGCCTCGTTCATGCCACCGATTGTGCGGGCCACAACCTGCTCAACAATATTATGAATATATTCATCAGGAATCGGTGACATTAACTACAACTCCGTACTTGACGAATCGCCTGAAAAGATGGATAATGTTACTGGTAGTGACCACATTACCACTTTCAGGATTAATCATACCACTTCGAGGTACCAATGTCAAGAACGATAGATCCGTATGCCGCAGTACCGAAATATTTTCAATTGGCCTCGATCTTACGCCAACAAATCGACAATGGAGAATGGCAGCCGCGCAGCGCCATCCCTTCTGAGCGTCAGCTTGAAGTGATATACAACGTCAGCCGAACTACCATCCGCGAGGCTATCGAATACCTCACCCGGCAGGGCTACCTTTATCGAGAACACGGGCGCGGTACCTTTGTCTCCCCTCCCAAACTTCAAAAAGGGCTGATGGAATTAACCAGCTTTTCAGAGGACCTGACCAAACGTGGTATCCGGCCCGGGCAGATCATCCGCGACATCAGTACAGTTATTCCTCCTGCTTCCATATTGCAGCGTATGGAACTTCAGCCGGGTACTCCCCTGCTTCGGCTCGAACGCATCCGCCTGGGCAATGATGTGCCCATCGGTCTACAAACATCTTACCTGTCACTTGAACCCGGTCAGACCATTACCCGCACGGAAATGGAAGCAGCCGGGTCTCTTTACCGCTTGATCCAGGAAAAATTTCACATCATCCCCTCCGAAGCGGACGAAACGCTTGAAGTGACCATCGCCACAAAAGAAGAAGCGGAACTCCTTCAGATCGAGGAAGGAGCGCCACTTCTATTGAGTGAGAGGGTGTTGTTCGCGCAGAACCGTAAACCGGTCGAGTACGTAAAGATTCTTTATCGCGGTGACCGCTATCGTTATTACGTCAGGCTTACCCGCTAATCTCCGGAATTGTTAAATTTTTCACGCGCAAGGAAGTACTTTATTTCATAATAAATGGAGAGAGAAGATTCTAAATTTAATACAAGATCAGATGCTTATCCAATCATTTACTCAATTGCGATGATGATGTGAGCCATTACGGGATAATCTTATCGTCACATCTGAAATTATTTTATTTGTCTTCCAGGCTGACACAAATCAAAATAAAAATGTACTTTCTATCAGATATTTCCTAATCCGCTAACACAACCTATTACTTTTTTACGTGACTTGTATTTGGCTGTATTTATATAATCGATGGTTGTTTGAGTAATTAACCCTTATTCATAAATCCTTTAATAAGTTTTGTGATGAGAAGAATAACTGCTGCCGCTGGTAAAATTCCAGGACAAATTTTTCCAAAATTTTTCTTAAGGAAATCTCTAAATCCTCCAAAACCACTCGACTCGCCTGAACTTTTCGAGTTCCTCAATTGGCTTTCTACCTCAACCCCATCAGATGGCAATAGGATTTGTGGATCCGAAATATATGATTCCCAACTGGATTTTTCAGCATCTATATCAAAAGTCGCAACCTGTCCCAGACCCTTTGCATCAGCTACTACTTCTTGACCTGTCGTTACATCGATACTCTCTCCACTTACTTTTGAAGTGAATTTAACAGTACCGGAAATAACCTTTAGAGTTGTAGCCTTATCGTCCGCTTCCAGTACAAAGGTTGTTCCTTTAATTCCTGCCACAGCTTGAGTGGTTTCAATCTCCATGGTCCCTTCAAAGAGTAACTTCTTGGTATTGTTCCACAATCTTCCAAAAACTAATCCGATTTTGGTCTCTTTTTCTGGTGGAGTCATGATAACAATTTCAGTCTCTGGTTTCATTACCCATGTGTTCATATCCTCAAAATGGATAATTGCGATTGACTCTTTCCTTGTTCGAATATGATCTTCAACATACAGAACTTGTTCCTTAAGAGCACCCTCCCAATCAACGATTTTTGGTGCGCATGATACTTCGACCGTACCTCCGATTAGATCAAATCTGCTTTGAGAGTCTTCGTACCCATTTACGCTTCGCGTGCATGGGCAATATTGCTCATATGAATCATCAGAACAATAAAGTGAGCCAATCCAATCAATACTGAAATCTTCAGTTTCAGTAAGGTATTCTACCTTGTCACAGGTTGAATAATCTGCCGAGAATTTTCCGCATTCTACATGATTCCAAGTGACTTTTCCCTCCAATGTCCCTCTAAAATATCCAACTCCATCAACCAGATGGTATGATCGTGTAGTGTCAAGAGTACCCTCAGCTTCAAATGTCTCAGTATTAGTCCGCCATTCATCATGGTATGGAAATGTTCGGGTTCCAGAAAATTTCCAATTGCCATAAATTTTGCCTTCATTATATATTCCCCCAAAATCAAAATGCCCAGTCCGAACAATACCCATACTGTCAGCCTTTTCTGGAATTGAAAAGCTTCCATGTACACTATTATCACTAGCCACCCAAAGGTACATTCCATCGGCATACGATGGAATCAGAGTCAATTTGGTGATACCGTTTTTTGACTCATTGATATTCCTTACCTGCTCAGAATCGAGAGTAATCTTTACACCAAAAGGTCCTTTTGGAAAAGTAACTGGATTATCACCATAAGCTTTTTGTTGGATAAAACTCAGGAAAAAGCTGCAGGTACACATGCAGATGAAGAATAACCGAAGTATTTTCATTGGCATCTCCCTGTTACAGAAAGTTGTTCATATGAAAACTACTTGGCACGATTTACTAGAGTATATATATATTTAATTCCAAAAGTCAATTACCATGATTTTCAAAAGATAGCTGGCACATAAGCACCTTCAATGGTTATGCGTGGCAGTGGATTGCTTAACACAACTTATTTATTTGAAATTAATTCCGTTGGAAATTTTAGATTTTGCAAATATCGATGATTTATGGTTTATACAATGTTAATTCTTCCAACTCTACAAATCAATCGTATACAAGTTAGAGTAGAAATTATTGATTTCCGCTGGATTCTTAAAATTTGCCATTCGTTCAATAGTAACGGTAAATAACTTATCCTTTAGGTACTTTATTACTGGATACTTAAGTGTAAAGTTACTACGCCTTCAATTAATACATTGGGGGGACAAAAAAGGCAATAAAATCCCGACCCTCGATGCTGGACTTGTGCAGCGTACCAAACCCGTTGGGATAAAGTTGCTTCAATTTTGCCAGATCGTCAGTGGCGTCAGCTTTAACGATGAATAGCTTCGCGTTTGGGTTTGATAAGGAATCTGCGTAATGTTCCGGCCATAGGGCAAAATCCTTATCTGGGTATCCGGCTTGCACGGCCACCAGACGGGTATCCGCCCAATACGCCAAACCTGACACATAACAGGTTTCCGGTGTTCCCACTGAATCAATGAAATCCTTGCAGACCTCACCCATTTCTTTTGTGTTCCAGGTGGCGTTTGCGTAAGAAATCCGGTATTGGTTAAAAACAATATCGTAGTTCTGGCGAGCGGAAACAAACACAAGAAACGCCGCGAAGATCGAAATCACGACCTTGCCAAAATTACCTTTACTCTGCTGCCACAGGCTCCCGAAAACGCTCTGGAACCCAACCACAGCGATGATTATGATTGGCACAGCGGCTCCACCCAGACGACTGGGGGACGGGTTCTCATTCGGGAAAGCCAGCGCCATGATCGATGGCAGCATCAATAACGGAATAGAGAGCAGCAGGAACAAATCGAGCCATTTGCGATCTTTGAGCCAGCGGATGAATACGATAGCTAAACCAATAAAGTAGAATGCCGCGGTCACAACATCCAGCCCGGGGCGGTCGGTGACCGAAATGAACCAGGTGTTTCCGTCCTTCCAGAAGGGCATCGATAAAGCATTCCAACAATTCTGGAAGAAAACCGCGGCCACGTTATCAGCCAGTGGAACTTCTGCTGAGGTCATACGCGTGACGGTACGTAACGCGATCTCGGTAGGATATTCGTAAGCGTAGCGAAGCAGCGGCAGCGCCAGAACGATCGCAAAGATGGTGACCACACCCAGTCCCCACCATGCCTGCTTGCGGGTCTGTTTTGTTTTCTGATGAAACACGTAAAGTAAAATCGCAACAAATACCACCAAAGGCATTATCCGAAAAGCTGAATACCCATTTAATCCTAGCCCAAGCATGATACCTGTGATGATGAAATAATTGCGTTTTGAAGTACGTAAAGCTTTAACGAGGAAATACAGGACAATCGCCACGAAAACCGGGTAAAGCACCAACCGCAGCCCCACGCGGGCGATAATATTGATCCACTGGGCGTATCCCATGAACAGCATAGCCAGTAACCCTGTCCAGCGGTTACCCAGCTCTTTACCGAGCTTATAAACAAAGACTTGCCCGATTAGAAAAGCAATCGCCATAGTCAGCTTGAGTGTGGTAAAACCGATCCCCGCTCCAAACCACTTAATAAGCATCGCGGCCATGTAGAATTGAATCACCTCACGTCCGGCGTTGGTAGGCATAAAGATCGAGTATTTACCGTTAAGGATCTCTTCAATATTCAAGATCTTCTCAATGTGGTCGCTCGTCATTTCCAGAGGAACACTGGAAAGTTGGCTAAGATGAAACCAGGCACCCACCAGAAAAACAGCGGCGACCAGCAGGTTCCACCAATCAAGGTGAATATTCAGGAAAGGTTTTCGAAGATAATCAAAAATCTTTCGTAAGACGTCCCGCATCACAAATCCCGGCTCGGGTCTCCAAAAAGCCAGTAACGCAGTGATTATTGTCAGTAGCCAGATGAAGACATTCAACGCTGTGAACGTGTTATGACTCATCGTGAGAAACGTAAGTAGCATCAATGGCAGACAGAACAGAAAGGGAATGGGTTTAAACTTCATGTCCATGGCTGGGCTTTCTTCAAGAGAAAACTGAGGCGGCAGCCATTCTTTTTTAAAAACCCCTAAAATCAGCAAACCCAAAGCTGCAGTATAGAGGATGATCGCCCAAGGTACGTTTCGGTTCGGCGGCTCAAGCAACCTTTGAGCAAACAAAGCAAAGAAAGGCGCCAACACCAGGCGCCATGGAAACGACGTGCCCGAAAGTTCTTCAGATTCTTCCTCCGAGATCTCTTCTAGCTCACCCTCAATATCTTCCTGAGGTTCAATTGCCTCTACTTTTTTAAACCAGTTTTTTGGCTTTAGTTTTTCTTTTACGTAATCGAGGACGCTGGGTTCTTCCATGTTGCCTGTCCCTTTTCCTTGTGGATTATCACCAACCGAAATTTTCACCAATTATAAACCGATTAATTAAACAAAATGCCCCGCCAGATTAGCGGGGCAATGTCGCGTGTATCAAATTACTTCTTTGCCTTGGCCAATTGTGAAACCACATTGATCAGTGTATTTGCCACAAGCGTGGCTGATTGGCTGCGGTAATCCTGGTTGGCAACAGCGCTGTTGGCCACCAAAGCAGACAGGGCAGCTTCGAGTCCATTTTTGCCAGATTGTTTGGCATTAAGAAAAGCTGCGCCGGCGTTGAGGATGTCCCCAAGGTCAATACCGGAGTCATCATTCGCCTGCGTTTGCTGACTCCCAGTCAGCCCACCCAGGAGCGAACCAAGCAGATCCCCACCAGCGGATTCGGATGAAGAAGTCGATTGCGCGGCTGATCCGGTTGATCCCAACAGCAATTGGATAAGCTGCATGGCATCGGCCGCGTTCAGCGATTGTGTACCTTTGAACTGATTAGCAGCATTCTTAAGACCCTCAGAATATAACTTGGCAGAGCCGCTGGTAGTGATTTTTGCCAGGGCCGCGCTCGCGTTTCCCAGTTGAGCCGCCGCAGACGCAGTTGGTTTTTCCTGAATCGCATTGGTGATGGTATTAAAGATCTGCACCATGTTGTCGCCGTGGTCGTGATTATAAGTATCCGCCTGGTTGAGATCAGACTGGTTTTCAGCCATCGCCTTGGCAACAGCGCCGAACATCTTCGCCAGATCAACAGTTGCGTTCGAATTGGATGTGGTCATTATGTCCTCTCTTTCATAATTTATTCTAGCATATCTTGGAAATAGAATTGCAAAATGGAAAAAACTCGATATAATAGATATACTCATTTTATGAGTATTCATAAAATTAATTATGCCAAGAACATCCTCTCCTTTATCGATCGAATACGTCCTTCTCGGTTTCCTTGACCAGGAGGCCATCCACGGATACGACCTGTTCAAACGGTTAAATTCGCTTGAATCCATCGGCATGGTCTGGAGTATCAAGCAAAGCCAGCTTTATGCCCTGTTGGAGAAACTCGAAGAAGAAAACCTGGTGCAATCCACCATTATCCCCGGTGAATCGCGCCCCAACCGCAAGCAGTACAGCATCACCAGCCTGGGCAGGCAGACATTTATCGCCTGGCGGAACAGTCCAATGGAACATGGCCGTGAGATTCGCATCGAATTCCTGGCCAAACTCTTTTTCGCCATGAAAGCCGGTACAGAAACCACGTTGGAATTGATTGAAGATCAACGTTCACGCTGCATCGAGTGGATGAGCCACATGGACTATACATTGGGCAATATCGACCAAAATCAGATGTACGAAAAGGCAGTGCTCCAATATCGTATCTCTCAAATGCAAGCGACCATCCAGTGGTTGACAGAGATGAGAGAGGAAATAATCAGAAAGAACAAGCCAATTAGTCATTAAAGGGATGACCCTCCCTTTTGATACGAATCAATTACGCAAGGAGAGAAACATGAAAAACAAGTTTTTCAGCATCATTATGCTATTAGCACTCATCGGCACGGCCGCTTGCGCTACCACACCGGCTACCACCACCAAGGCTCCTGAAATAACGCCCACTGAAGCTCCTGTTGTGGCAACCACGGCAGCGCCGATCATGATCACCGATGCGCTGGGGCGAACAGTCACGTTTGAAAAATCACCGGAACGCATCGCTTTGGCAGGGAAAGCACTATTCATGACAGCGGATGCCATTTATGCGTTCCCCGAAGCTGGCAGCCGTATCGTGGCCATGGGCTCCACCAGCCAATCCAACGGTGATTTCGTCTCTATGATCGATGAGAACGCCGCCGCGAAAATCACCCTGACTGGTGACAATGTCGGCGCGGAACAGATCGCCGCCTCCAATCCAGATTGCGTGATTCTGAAATCAAGTTTGAAAGATACGCTTGGCGATCCGCTTGAACAACTCGGTATCCCTGTCGTCTATGTTGATTTCGAAACCCCCGAGCAATATGCCCGCGATTTCACCAATCTGGGCATTCTCTTTCAGAATGAAGCCCGGGCAAATGAACTCAATCAGTATTATCAGCTTAAGATCAAAGCCATCACCGGTGTGACCTCAACATTGACTGACAAACAAAAACCGAAAGTATTGGTAGTCTATTACAAGAACAAAGACAATACCGTTTCGTTCAATGTCCCTCCCGTATCCTGGATTCAGACTACCTTAGTGGCAGATGCCGGTGGAACACCCGTTTGGAAGGATATGGAACTCGGTAATAGCTGGACCTCGGTTACGATGGAACAAATCGCTGCCTGGAATCCAGAATATATCTTCATCATCTCCTACTTCAGCCCGGTCGGCGATGTTGTCACCGGTCTTAAAGCTGATCCGCAGTGGTCTGAACTTCAGGCCGTCAAAGATAGGAAGATCTACGGGTTTGCCGGTGATGTGTTCAGTTGGGATCAGGCTGATCCGCGCTGGATTCTGGGCCTCACCTGGATGACGACCAAGATCCACCCCGACCTGTTCAGCAGTGTGGATATCACCAGCGAAGCCGCTGAATTCTATAAAACACTCTACGGTATGGACAATGCTACTTTCACGAGTAAAATAGTACCATTGTTCTCTGGAGACCTCCCTTAACCGTGAATCCGACAGCACCCGCGCGATCATATGATCGGACCACTACCAGCCGGAGCCAGATTTTGTTCTGGCTGGTAGTTTTTCTAATTGCTGTTGTTGTTTTCTCCATTTTTTTGGGACGTTATCCCAAACCCGGGTTGATCACCATTTCTCAAATGCAGGATGACCTCCTTGCTCAAAGACTAGTCTTAAATCTGCGTATCCCAAGGGTATTGACAGCGATGCTTTTAGGCGCATCGCTGGCAGCAGCAGGGGGTGTATTCCAAATGCTCTTCAGCAACCCGCTGGTCGATCCCGGCTTTCTCGGTGTGTCGCAGGGAGCTTCTTTTGGAGCCTCATTATGTATCGTTTTCCTGGGAGGATCGCTCTGGGCCATTGAAGGGATGGCTGCCTTTTTCGCCTGTCTGGCACTGGCATTATCCTATTTCCTGGCTCGGAGGGTGAAATATGGTGGTTGGGTTTTGCGCCTGGTGTTGGCCGGGATTGCGGTCTCAGCGCTGTTCTCATCAGGGGTAGGGTTGCTCAAGTACATGGCTGATCCATTGTCACAATTACAGGCAATCACCTTCTGGCTGCTTGGCGGTCTGTCTTCCATCACCTGGAAACAATTCCTTTTCATCCTTCCCGTGGTGGTGGTCAGTCTGGCAGTGATCTTTGGGATGCGTTGGCGACTGAATCTACTCTCATTAAATGATGAGACTGCATTCTCACTCGGTATTGCACCAGGAAGAGAACGTTTAATATTATTGATCGTCGCTGTCGTAGCTACAGCAGCAGTCACCGCGGTTGCGGGTCTTGTCGGTTGGATCGGATTGATCATGCCACATATCGCGCGCCGTTTGTTTGGTGCCGACACACGTTACATGGTCCCGGGGTCCATGCTTTGCGGTGCTGCTTTTGCTATCTTATGCGATGACCTCGCCAGAACCCTGCTTTCCGGGGAGATCCCGTTGGGGATAATCACAGCCCTCCTTGGAGCAACCATTTTTATTTATTTGATGATCAGGCAAAAGATTCCGGTGAGAAAATGAACCTGGAAAGATCACTTATTGCCTTTCATAACGTCAGCTATATCTACCCTGCCGGAGAAAAACCGGTCATGGAAGGATTAAATTTAGCTATTAACGCCGGAACGATTACCGCTGTGTTGGGTCCAAATGGTGCCGGAAAAACGACACTATTACATCTGGCGCTAGGCTGGCTGCACCCCAGCCCTGGACAGGTGGAATTGTATGGAGAACCCCTGAAAAATTTTTCACGGCGTGAATTGGGAAAATGGATCGGGTTGGTACCACAAAGCGAAAACACGCCATTTGAGTATTCTCTACTTGAATATGTATTGCTGGGAAGGACTCCTTACCTTGCTCCCCTCGCAATGCCCGAGGAACCAGATGTAGCCATCGCAGCAGAGAAGCTGGATGAAGTGGGGCTCAAAGGTCTGCACAGCCGAACCATGACAAGCATCAGCGGAGGGGAGAGACAACTCGTCCTCATTGCTCGCGCGCTTACCCAGCAACCAAAGATTTTGCTGCTGGATGAACCAACTTCTCACCTCGATCTTAGCAATAAAGGCCGGTTGGTACAGTTGCTCAGACAGCTTCAAGCCCGCGGAGTGACGATCATCTTCACCACCCACGAACCAGATGTCGCCTCAGCGTTAGCCACCCATATGGTGCTCATGCGCAAGGGAGAGATTCTTAAAACTGGAACTTCAAGTGAGGTAATGACAGGTGAAAACCTGTCTGCCCTCTATAATATGCCGATCCAGGTGAAAAAGCTGGACGGAAAACACGTTGTGATATGGGACGAAAAGGTAAATTGATCTTACTGACTGGCGACCGTGGCTCAGGCAAAACCACCCTGCTGCAGCGTTTGATCGCAGACTGCCACTTCAACAAGATTGATTTTGCCGGTTTGCTCTCGCCCGCCGTCTTTGAAAACGGTGAGAAGATAGCCATCGACCTTCTTGAGGTGGGCAGTGGAATTCGACGCAGGTTGGCAGAAACTCGCAAACTCAATTCGAGCGGCATTATGACAGATCATTGGGTATTTGATTCACAAACCATAGAATGGGGAAATCGAATCCTGGCTAGTCTTCCTCAATGCGGCCTGTTTGTGTTGGATGAACTGGGACCAATTGAACTTGAAAGAGGTCAAGGCTTGATAGAGGGTATTGCTGCTGTGAATAGGGGCAATTTTCGGCAAGCGATTGTTGTCGTCCGTCCCGAGTTAATCGAGGACGCCTTACAGCGATGGCCTCAGGCAGAAGTAATTCCGGTCACTTCCATTTCAATGTCAGAGGATTCTAATTTCTTTTGTTCGATCAAAACACAATTCGATCATTAATCTTTCCCAATTTTGTAACAAAATCGACAAATCATCGTATACACTTGCAGAGTAATCATCTCTGGGAGGTAGTATGTCTATCTTTGATTTTATCCTGAGAAGGAATCTGAAAATCGGCCTTGCACTGAGCGGTGGGGCAACCCTTGGAGCCGCACATATTGGTGTACTGAAAGTGTTGGAACGTGAAGGCATCAAACCGAGCTTTGTCGCAGGAACAAGCGCGGGAGCTTTGGTTGGTGCTGCGTATTGCGTCGGGATACCGATCAACCAGATCAGTGATATGTTCAAAAAAATGAGTTGGCCAAATCTGCTCAAACCTAGCCTGATCAGATCACTGTCATTCTTTGATACCTCTCCGATGGAAGAATTCCTTCGGAAAAATGTCGGGGACTGCAAGTTTGAGGATTTGAAAATTCCTTTTGCAGTGATTGCGTGCGACATCATGACTGGTGAACGGATCGTAATCAACGAAGGTCCGCTCGCGCCTGCTGCCCGTGCCAGTGCATCCATCCCCGGTTTATTTTCACCTGTTGAATTGAATGGCCGATTGTTGGTCGATGGAGGTGTGGTGGATAATTTTCCAGTGGAAGAGCTACGCCCTATGGGAGCAAACTATATCATCGGGGTTGACCTTTCTAAAGGAAAAGTCTCCGGACGCCGTCCATCCAATCCGTTTGAAATTTTCATGGACACGATCACCATCATGCAATCCAGAGGCGCGGTCGCGGATTCATCCCTTTGTGATTGCTATATCCATCCAGATACCAAACCCTTTTCCAAGTGGAGTTTTAGTGAGGCTGAGAAAATCGAAAACGCTGGAAAGATAGCCGCAGAAGCTGCCTTGCCGCAATTAAAGAGAGACCTTCACAAAAAATAATGGCCTCATAAGTGAACAAGCGGAGCAACGATCAATGCTCCGCTTGTTTGTGTTAGTAGATATAGATAGTGTAGGGTAAATATCCAGTGATCGTACCACCCGGATCCAGAGTTACGGTTACTGGTCCAGTTCCACTAACTGCTGTGTATCCACCTGGGGGAGCGGTGGTCACCTTTAAGCAATACTTGCCTGGCGGAATGTTGTTGAAAGTGGCAATACCACTTGAATTCGTTGTCTTTGAAGTGACCGCGCCACCGCCAGATCCACAGGCTCCCTTTGATAGTTTTACAACCGCATTGGGAAGGCCAATCTCACCGGCATTCTTAATGGTATTCGCGTTAACGTCATAGAAGACCACTGCCACGATGGTTCCCGGCTCGGGTAGAGGAGTATTCGTGGCTGTTGGCGTGGGTGTAGCTGGCACATAGCATACACCAGGCTCTTTCCCTGTTGGAGTAAAACCAACTACCCAGCGGCAGGTATTGTCAACAGCAGCCAAAGCCTTGATGGGGTAGTAATCGGCTTGAAGGGTTGAAGCGGAACCTGCTTCCGCGATGGTGAAATGATCGTTGTAGTCGAACCACTCGGGGTGGAATAGATCCTGAGCCCAGACTCCCCACATATACGCGGGATCATTGTTCAAAGCTGAATATTTAATGGCAATGTCGACCACCTGTGGATTAGATGGATCGATCCTCGCCCAGGCCAGATCGGGGTCATTTCCCAAGCCCGCATCGAAGAGCAATCTATCATATCCATCTCCTCTCTGCGGAGGGTCGGATCCCACCGGTACTGAGTTTCCAATATTTTTATTGGAATCCTGCCAGACCTGGACACCGGCAACCGACCATTCAATTCCAGGTCGATTGGCAATCACAAGGATATCTCCCCTACCGTCCACATCGAGATCAAACTCGGCGCCATAGGCTCCACTCAATTTTCCGCTATCGTCGAGTCCGACCAACTGGATCATGACATACAGCCAGGTGGAATCATGGTTCAACCAGGCTTTGGTAATATCGAGATAGGGGAAATATTTATCCATCGTATTCGCGTTGAAAGGCCTTTCCAGTAAACCCTCGGCGAAGTTCTCCCCAGCAGCAGCTCGCCTTTCCTCGGCAGATGTTGACGAGTTGGCATCCGTAATTCCAGATTCATGATTCACTCCCGGCGCGGAAGGCGACATGTAATGGGTAATCTGTAAAGTGGCAGTGGGAAGCTCCAACGTAGTTTCAATCACTGGTGGCTCAGTCTGTGGGGTGGAAGGAGTATTAACAGCCATACCCGCGAGCGCGGAAGATGTGGCCTGTAATGCGGCGATGGTCGATTGATAATCTTCATCGTTGGAAGTGGTGAAAAGAGGGAAATTACAAGAGCCAAGGAGCAAAGCGAAAACCAAAACCATTACGATCAAAAACATGATCACGGATTTCTTCATTCTCTCAACCTCCTGAACAAATCCCCGATAAAAGAATACCAATTTCATTATAGAAACCTGATTTACCAAAAGCAATTCCCGGTTTTCACCCAATCTCACGAAAATTACAAGTATGCAAATTTACTTTTTTACCATTGATTTATTACCAATAAATTACTATAATGTTGTTGTAATTATCAAGTAACATGTTTGTAATTTTTGGAGAGAGATGAAAACTTCAACCCGTATAATCAAAAGTTTCCTGGTGGTAATAGTTCTGGTAACAATGGCTTTCAGCCCTGTGCAAACAGCTCTAGCAATGCCAGTTACCGGTGACGCAATCACCGCCCAGGCTCCCGCAGTGGTGAGCCCTAAAATCTCTTCCCTCAATGATTTCGTCGCATCAGTGAAGAATGGAAAAAGTGGTCAGATCGTTGGCCTCTATTCAGACAGCGTTTTCGCGCTCAAAGTAGTCCAGCAACCTTCAGGCAACTCCTCCTATGTTTCAACCGCTTCTTCAGAAGTGGTAACGCAATTTGGACTTGCCTCTTCATACGGCTCGATCGGTATGCTCGCCCACAATTATCTGGCTGGAAAATATTTCACTTCACTTTCAAGTGGCAGTAAAATTGTGGTGGTCTATGGTGATGGGAAAACTGTCACCTATAAAGTCAGCGCAATTAAACAATACCAGGCGCTCTCGCCCAACAGCACCCAATCGAACTTCGTTGATCTTTCTAAACCCGATAAAACCCTGACTGCCACCGATGTATTCAAACAGACTTATGGCAACAAAGGTGCGCTGGTATTACAGACCTGTATCAGTAAAAATGGAAATTCTTCCTGGGGCAGACTCTTCTTGATCGCCTACAAGGAATAATTACTACCGGTTCTCTCAAGAAGAACTAAAAGTCCTTGAAATATTATTGGTGGAAACAAGAATTTATCGGTAGATACTTCTTGAGGGAAAAATCAAAATGGATGACCTGAAGGCGTAGGTCATCCATTTTTGTCCCCCAGCAAGCAAATTGTGAGTGTTACCTCATCGAATAATCAAATTAGATAATAAAAGATCTTTCCTGAATCAAGTTGATCAACGTATCAACTACCTCCGCATCGAATTGAATCCCTCGTTGCTGAACAAGGATATCAATCGCATCTTGCACAAACCGTTTGGGTTGGTAAGCTCGACCCTCGATCACTGCTGAAAACGTATCCACAACGGCGATTATTCTTGCTCCCAGGGGGATTTGATTTCCCCGCAGTCCCAGTGGATACCCTGACCCATCCAGCCTTTCGTGGTGTGCCAGGATCAGTGGCGCGACTTCATCAAGTCCGGTCATCCCCTGCACAATCTTCGCGCCGATCTCAGGATGTTTATGGATTGCCTCCCATTCTTCAGGAGTTAATTTGCCTGGTTTGTGTAGAACCTTATCTTCCACACCAATCTTCCCAATATCGTGAAGCAAAGCTGCCCAATAAATAATCTGGCATTCTGCATCGGTGCATCCCATTTTCCTGGCAACCTGGTCTGAGATAGTTGCCATATTTTGACTGTGTAATCCGCTGTCAACGTCCCGGGCTACGAGCGCCTTAGTCAGTGCCCTGACCATTTCGCTAGAAGTATTGGATAAACGCTCATTCAATTTGATCCTGAATATCCCATTCGCCAACTGCCCAGCCATTAATTCAACCAGATGAGTGGAGTTAATCAAATAAAGATTGCTTTCTTTTACACCGAGACTTCCCAACTCAAGAAAACCAATCTGTTGCTGGTTCACTGAGAGTGGAACCAGCCAGATATGGAGAAATTCCTTCCCGGAGATTGATTGGTGCTCTTGAATAATCGCCTTGTTATCAACCTTGAGGGGTTTCAACGCTGGATATGTGAGCGCGACTTTTTTGAGGAATTTTTCCACTCCCACAGAAACCGGAACATGGTCAGGACATTCCACAGCCCCATCCCCCTCCTGGTAGATCATTTTCCAATAATACTGTCCATCTGATTCAAGCAGAATAACCTTCGCGTAATTCAGATCTAGGATCTCAACCACCGACCTGGTCGCTCTTTCCAATAGATCGCTCAGGGTATTTGATCCCAAAAGATACCTGTTCAGATTCGAAAGTCCCACCCAACGATCGACTGAATTTTGCGCCGCGTGATGCCCCAAAGGGGTAGCAGGTCGAACTGTGTTTGTTAATTGAGACATGATGATTACCTTTAATTCATTTTGCTACGATGATAGGTTCAATTCTTCTAAACAATCAAACCGAAAAACCATTCATTTTTGATGCGAATTCAGCCAAAGAAGCGGCATGGATCAATGCCAACCTTTTCGCTTCATCCTTCGCCAGATGGAAGTCTTCTCCGGCAAACCCTCCCGAGATGGCTTTTTCAGGATCTGCCAGAAGCAAATTTCGAAAATTGGTGTTTACAACAGCAGCCGATAGAATTCGGCTATATTCCCTCTCACGAGGATAAACGAAATCAGGGTTATGCTGGTCAAAAGCTTTGAAGTAATTGCTCATTTTTTCTCCACTGTCTTTGACTCGTTTGGTCCACCCAAAGACCATAAAAGCCAGATGACGCCGAGTGAAATCAGGATATCGCCTGCGCTGAACGCAACAATAAAAATCTTTGCGTCAACTACAAACCGGTCAGAAAGAAAAGCCAACCTGGTAGCCGCCTCGTTCAGGACGATATCTTTTCCCGTTCCCAGTCTGGACCCCAACTGATATGTGAAATTTGGTAATGTCGTGGTCATCTTCTTTATTGTTTCAGGGCTTATCGGCATTAATCCGCCGTTGAGCGAGATCACAAGAAAATTCGCCAAGAAACCCGTGAAGATAGGCCAGAAACTGGTTAACTTGATGTTAAAGATCGCAAACAACAACAATAAAGCTTGCGAACTTACCAATACAACTGCAGCCAGGGAATCAGAAACCGATCGGCTGATCGAAGGAATAAAGAAGACGAGTATCTGCGGGATAAACGCGACCAAAACCAGCCACGAGTATCTCAAATCGTCGTATCGATACTCTCTTTTTTTAACCCATGCCCTGGTCAATCCTGCGATTAGACCTATGACTACTGCAAGGAGCAGGATCATCGATCAATTGCTTAGTGAATGATGGGGCCGATGCACTCAGGAGCACTTGCAGCAATCACAAGCATGGTTAAGGTCAAGACAAAGATAACCAGGCGAGCAGCTTTTTTGGTAGATGCGGAAATTTTTGCGAACATTATAGCCTCCGTATGGAAAAAGAAATTGATCATTTCAATGATTATCCATCCGGATAGGCTTCAAAACAGGCTTCAATAAGGGCTTCAACCTGTTTAGTTTCATAAGTAATTTTTAAGATTTTGGAAATTCTATCGCATTAGATCGTCAAACATACCGCTGGTCTGCAATCCCGGTTCAACACCCAGCTCAGCCAGCAGAGTTTGTTTACAGGTCTCGAATGTCCGTCTGATCGAAGATCGGTCTCCCTGTGAGGCGTATATCTGCATCAGGAGGATGTAGGCGGCTTCATTGCAATGATCCTGTTCAAGCACTTTCTTGATGACCTGAATTGCTGCTGAAGAGTGTTCATTTTTAATCAGGAGATTCGCCAAGCGCAATCCCGCTTCAACGAACATTTGCTCGTAGTTTTGCCTCTGTGCCAAAACCCAGGCTTGATCAATTTTCGGAAGAAATGGCCCCTGGTAGACAGCCATTGCGGCTTTTAAATGCTTGATCTGGATGTCTTCTTCATCTTCAGAATGAACTTGTGACAATTCACGGGTAAACCTTTCGACATCGTAATCATAGTCGATGGCACGATTGAATACGTATGTTTCATTCGTAAAGGTAACTGAATCGTTACCAATTGCCCGACGTAACCGATAGATGGCATTCTTAAATCTGATCTTCAATTCCTCCGCCGATGAATCCGGCCAAAATGCGGTACCAACATCCTCCTTGGTCACGCCACCTTGATGAGAAAGAATAAAAAAGAAAAGATCGCGGGAAGTTTGAGATTGCCAATCACTTGAACTTATCGCTTGATCTCCAAGTTTTACTTGCATCTTTCCAAAGGCACGAATCGATAGCTGATAACTTGAAAATTGGATACTTGAGTTTTGACGCCGAATACTTTTTCGGATTTCTGGAATTTTTAATTGATACTCATTTACCAATTTAAGAATATAGGCAATCGGTTCATAACCTACCAGGTTTCGAATTGCATCTTCAAATACGTTTTTAAATTCAACTCCTGATTGGACTAAAATATTTCTCGCGGGTTCAATCAATCTAGAATCTCGAACATTTTGAAGTGTGACCTGTGCTTGAACCCATTTTCTATTCTGTAAATAGCTAATTGCTAATAACAAGTTGGTGCGTAACGCCTCAGTGATTTCGCTTTGATGACTAAAGCGGGTAGATAGATCATCCAAATCTTTTATGATGGAGTCGGCCTGCCCTTTCTTTAAGCAAAATGCCGCATATTCCATTCGGACTATGTTTTTTTGAAAAACCGAATCACTTTCTTCACTTTTTTTCTAGCAATTTCCAGGAAATGTTCTGCCTCTTCAAAGTTTCCTCGCAGTCGATTCATTACTGAAATGGATAAATCAAGAAAAAAGCTCATTTCAGGTTCATCAAGAGCAGCGACGATTTCTCTTGCCAAGTCATATGCTTGTTGCGCTTCATTATATGCACCAATATCTCTAAAAAGATCTCCCATACTAATAAGGATATAGCCTTCAGTGACCGGGTACATAGCCAGTCTTGTATGTTGTAATGCTCGTTCCAGTGATAACGCTGCTTGCTCATATTGTCCGCGCAGATGCTGTAAAAAACCTAGATTGTTTAATACATTTGCCTGCCAGATAGAATTTCCCGATGACTGCCATTGTTTGAGTGCCTCTTGGTAAGCTTTTTCCGCGTTCTCAAAGTTGCCCAGACGTCGCTGCGCCAGGCCCATTTCCATCAACACACCGGCAATCTCTTCCTTCTGCCCAAATGAGCCAAACAAATATCGGGCTTTGGATAATGAATCAAGCGCGGAGATAAGATCACCCTGCTGGAACAGACTCAATCCGCGAGCGCGGTAAGCTTCAGCGCAGAGCTCTTCCATCCCTGAATACTTCTCCGCAATTCCGATGGCTTCTGTAGCGTCCTGCAGCGAGGCGGAATAGTCGCCCATATGATTACGCAAAATACTACGTCGGTTGAGTGAACGGCAGAGATCCAACTCTTTTCCGGGTGACCTCAATCCAGCAATTGCCTGGTCAAAAAGGTCAAGACTCTCTTTTGTCTTTCCTCTAAAAAAGGCGATCGTCGCTTTGATCGAGATTAATTCTGGTGCGGTTTTGAGAAAATCATCCGCCAGGTTATCCACCCAGTTCGATAAAGTCACCAATTTTCCGCCATTGATGAAAGATGGAGCCGCCTTATAGATCAGGTTAAAAATTCCTGCTTGATCTCCCTGACGATTGAGGATCTCATACGCCCTCTCCCATTGGTTTTGATCAATGTAATATTGGGAAAGAGATTTTTCAATTTTTTCAGTTTCTTCAGGGAATTGCAGACGCATACGGTTCTGTAGGAAATCGCGGAAAAGATGATGATAACGCAGGAATAGAACATCTTCTCCCACAGAAAGGACAAAGAGATTGTCCCGCATGATCTGTGAAATTCGTTCGTTCCAGGGATAATTCCTAAGAGAAAGTGTCTTTCCAATTACCTGTTCGCAGAGTTGCGCGTCGAACTCTTCCAACAATGAAGTACGCAGCAAAAAATGTTGCACCTCTTCGGATTGGCGGTCAAAAACCTGTTGAGCCAGGTATTCATAGACACCTATTCCAGAAACCTTGTTCAACCTGGAACGATCTTCAGCGCCCTTAGGACTGATTTGTGCCGTGAGCAGCAATCCAGTGATCCAACCCTCAGTCTGCGTCACCAGCTCAACCGCGCGGCTATCCGAAATATTCTGGTGATAATTTTCCAGGAGAAGTTGCTTCACCTCTTCAGGCAAAAAAGCCAGCTCCTCAAAGCTCAGGCCAGATACCTGATTTCGCGCGACCAATAGAGAAAGGTCAGGCAAAGTCAATAGCACACGGGATGAAATGATGAAATGACAGTTTTCTGCCATCTCCTGAACGATACGATTAATGAAGGGTTCGATCTGTTTGCCATCTCGTACCAGGTGATAATCTTCGATAACAAAAACAAAATGCTCGGTAATGTTTTCAAAAGCGTCATTTACAATGGCAGCAATGACAGGATCGTAGTTCAACCTGTCCTGATTGAGCTCTGAAAGCGCTGCCATTGCTTTCTTGCCAAATGCTGGGAATCTTAAAGTCAAAGCCGAAATAAAATGAGCGATGAAACGTTGTGGGTCACAATCCAGCGAATCAAGAGAAAGCCAACTTACCGGAAGTTTCGTGGTGCAGGCATAATCAACCAGTAGCGAGGTTTTTCCATAACCTGCCGGAGCAGCCAGAATCAAGAGTCTGTAATCCAAAATGCTCTGTAGGAATTCAAGCAACCGTGGCCGCGATAAAACCTCCTTGCGTCGACGGGGAATCATTATCTTGGTTTTAATTACCGCAGTATCCATCTTCATAACGGTAAAACTACCTTGCAATTATCAAGGAATTATTCTTTCATGATAATACACTAGTGATCGTGATTTTACAACCAAACCTAACTTGAAACGAACATGATTTTGCTGGAGATTGAAATGATAAATCCTCTTATAATGAGTTCCAGCGCAGGGCAAATTCAGCAGCAGTCAATCATTGTAGAACGATTCAATTATGAGGAAATGATGTTCACCTTTCTATCAAAATTCTTACCACTCTTCGTCTACCCGATCGGGTTCGCCAGTCTGCTCATCTTCCTGGCCATGATCTTTTGGAGAAAAAGAAAAGCTACCTTCATTTTCATCTTGATTGCTTTTCTCCTTCTCTACTTGGGTGGAAACAAGTATGTCGCATTTTCACTGGCAAAGCCACTGGAATGGAAATACATATCAGCGGAGTTACCTGCCCGGGCAGACGCGATCGTGATCCTGGGGGGCGCAACTGAATCAGCGCTCTACCCCCGCCCCGAGGTGGAATTGAACTCAGCCGCGGATCGCCTGTTCCATGGAGCAGCGTTGTATCATGAAGGCAAGGCACCATACGTACTCTTGAGCGGTGGAGATATCGATTTTCTCACACTAAGTGACGTTTCACCGGCAAAAGACATGGCCAGTGTGATGGAAATGCTGGGCGTTTCCGAAGATGCCCTATGGCTTCAGGGTAAATCGCAAAATACCTATGAAGATGCCCTTTACAGTTGCAAGATGCTTAAAGAGAAGGAAGCAAAGACGGTCATCCTGGTCACATCAGCCATGCATATGCCCCGCTCCGTTGCAGTTTTTCAGAAACAAGGATGCGATGTGATTCCCTCCCCCACCGATTTTACGATCACTGAGGCAGCCTGGAACAACCTGTGGCATTCAGACTTTGAAGAATTCATGATCAACCTTGTACCAAGCTACAGCAACCTTTCTTTGACCACCAAGAGCCTAAAAGAGTACATTGGTTGGGTCACCTACCGGCTGAAAGGTTGGCTATAAAAAAAGACCGCGTGCAAATAAACTGCGCGCAGTCTTTCTTCCTGAATAAAGTAACTTAAACAAAGTTCTCGCGGATCTTCGCGCTGGTGAAATCCATCAATGCCACGATGAGAACGATGCCGACAACAACCGTCCCTGCTTTATGGTACTGCAGGCTATTGTAGTAGGTACTGAACATTAGGCCGATACCGCCGCCACCCGCGAAACCAATAATCGTTGCCATGCGAATATTGATATCCCATTGATAGATCAGGTAAGACAAAAACGGCGGGACAATCTGTGGAACAATGGCGTAGCTGATCATTTGGAGCTTGTTGGCGCCCGCGGCATTGACCGCTTCGATGGGACCCGGATCAATGCTCTCGATCGCCTCAGAGAAAAGCTTGCCTAATAACGCGAAAGTAGTGATCGCCAAAGCCAGCATCCCTGCGAATGGTCCAATACCTACCCAGAAGACAAAGATCGCCACATATAATAACGCTTCAATGGAACGTAATATATTGAATGAAGCCCGGCTGATGTAGAAGATCCAACTGGAGAACCTGCTCTTTCCTGTCAGGTTTTTGGCTGCCAGAAAACTGAAGGGAATTGCCAGGATACCGCCAATCGTGGTGGCCATGAATGCCTGCATGACGGTGATCACCAATTGCTCGGTGACACCTTTGACAACTCCAGACGAGAGATCAATGCTTATGAAATCAAGTAATAATTGCCCGAATGTCGAGCCCGGATTGAAAAGGTCTTTAAGGTTGATCTCTGTAATGGTCCAGCAATAGATAAAAGCTGCGGCGCCAATCAGGAAATACACGACTTTGCGTATCTTCTTCCAGACAGAGACTTTTGCTTCCGTGGGTGGTTGATCTTTGAGGATTTGGTTGCGCCATCGGCTACTGATGAAGTCAACAATAATGATCACAACCGCTATAGCCCACAACGCGGCCGCATATTGCTGATATCCACCCTGCCGGATCGTTTCAAGAACGAAGAAGCCAATTCCTCCACCAGCCACAAAACCGATCACTGTGGCTGAGCGCATATTTATATCCCAACGTAAAAGCGTATAAGAGAGGAACGGAGGAATGATCTGCGGGATAACGCCGAAGCGAATTACCTGGAAGAAATCTCCACCAGTGGCTTCGATGGCTTCGATCGGACCTGGGTCGACATGCTCAATCTCTTCCGAGAAAAGCTTAGCCAACGCGGCAATCGAGTGAATGGTCAACGCAATCACGCCCGCAAAAGAGCCCAGACCAACCCAGACAATAATAATCAACCCCCAAACCACCGTATCGACCGCGCGAACGATGTTTAAGATCCCTCGGGTAATGTAATAGATAACCGATCCACCGGGTACACGCCGCATGATATTGTGTGCTGCCAGAAAGCTAATGGGGATGGCAAGAATTGTTGAAAATATGGTCGCCATCAACCCAATGGCAATGGTTTCAACGATCTTCCCAGTTTGGAATCCCTGTATCCTTTCACCCGGTGTTTTTGCGTTGCCGAACCAGACATCCCAAATGGTCGCGGTGATTTTTCCCTTACCGCCAAAAATCCGACCAACATTCTCACTGACAAATATGGTTGGCCCTGTCTCGCCATGAAGTTTGGCGTCAACAGCATTCCACATACACTTCCAACCACACACCACCACCTTATCGCCTTCTTGGGTGGAGAAGAAATCCGGATTGGCAATTTTGTACATCACCGTCTTGGCAGCATCGAATCGGGTAACTAGCCGGTCCAGCTTGATGTCAGTAACGTACCAACCTACCACGTAGAGAATGATCGCTCCAGCCAGAAAAGCAATCAGAATTGGCGATTTCTTGCTGGTAGATAGAACAAATGCGTCGTAAATATTCCAAAGATAATAAAAGATCAGCGGAATCACCAGCCAGGAATAGATCATGTTCCCGATCTGCACAGCACCGATCTCATAATTTGCAAATCCCCATAATACCAGAAAGCCTAAAATCAATGAAAAGGCGAATATGGTTATTCCACGCCAGGTTTTCTTCTGGAGAAACTGACCGGAACCCGGAAGAACAATTGAGCAGAAAGGCGCAAGTTCTTCAAGTTCAGGAAGATGAGCTTTCTTTGATGTCTCAGATGTCATTAGTCGATCTCATAATAGAAGAAATGGGGAATCAAACAATCTCAACTCGTTCGGCATCTTTTCCATAAATCTGCTTGAATTGAACATCATCAATTTCTTTCGGCAACCCTTCAAAAACCAGGCGACCATCCTTCAACGCAATAGCTCGAGTGGCGTAGCGATGGACAAGATCTAGAAAATGTAAGCTGCAAAGTACCGTGATGCCAAATTCCTTGTTAAGTTGTTCCAGATATTTTAAGATTGAATGGGCCAGGACTGGGTCCAGTGAAGCAACCGGTTCGTCCGCCAGAATCATCTTCGGGTTTTGCATCAACGCTCGGGCAATACCGACACGCTGTTGCTGACCTCCTGAGAGAGAGTCAGCGCGAACATCAATCTTATCCAACAGCCCAACCATCTCCAGGTTCTTTTTCACATTTTCATGATCTTCTTTTGAAAAAACATGAAAAAGGCTTGGCAAGGTGGGCGAATACCCGAGCCTTCCGGTTAATACATTCGTGTTGACAGAAGAGCGTTTGACCAGGTTAAACTGCTGAAAGATCATCCCTATTTGCCGGCGAATATTCCGAATCTCTTTCCCCGATGCAGCAGTGACATCCACACCGTTCCAAATGATCTTTCCGGAAGTAGGTTCGATCAACCGATTAATACAGCGCAACAGCGTGGATTTTCCGGAACCGCTTAAGCCAATTATGGCAAGGAATTCGCCTTCAGCGACTTCAAAACTGACGTTCTGGAGAGCCTGGGTGCCATTGGGATAAGTTTTACAGAGGTTTTCAATTTTAAGCATTTTGATTACCAACCTGGAATTATGTTTTCAAAATTAATAATAGCTAAAAAAAATCTGGCAGGCCTTTCGACCTGCCAGAAAGGCAATCTATTCTATTTTACCAGAGAAGCAGGATCGACACCTGCGTCTTTCAACGTCTGAGCGAACTCATCGTAGAAAGTGGTGTCGATGGCGACGAGGCCATTGATGTTGTAGAGGTCTTTGAGATAGGTCTTGCCAGTCTCATCTTCAGACATCTTCAACAAAGCGGCAACAATCTTGGCTTTCAATTCGGGATCGAAATTCTTGACGAATTGAACACCATCATTGGGGATCGCAAGAGTATCGTAGAAGGGAACAACCTTGGTGGCGATATCAGGATAGGTCGAAGCCAGGTCAGCAGATGCATCGGTCATGACATTGATGTAAGTCACGCCAGCATCGCAGTCGCCATTGTAAACGGCGATGGCAACATTGTTGTGTGAACCGGCGTTGGTGGCGGTGATGTCGGTATCAGGATTGATGCCGTTGGCCGCGAGGATGATCCTCGGCACGATGTAACCAGAGGTAGAGTTCGGGTCTACGAAGCAGAAGGTCTTCCCCTTCAAATCAGCAAGGGTTTTAATGCCAGAATCTGCTTTGGCGATGAACTGGCCGCGATAGTACGGTTGCATGGTACCTGCCAGATCTTTATCCGGGCTGATGTCATTCACCGCGAGTTTGCGGACGACAGCCAACGCGGGCTCGATGCCGTATTTGGATTCAGCCAGCAGAACCGAGAAGGTATTCAAGAAACCGATCTGAGCCTTATTCGCGCCCATAGCTTCGATTGAAGCTGCGAAGCTGGTGCCAACTTCAATCTTGAAGGACAATCCTGTCTCAGCGCTCAACCAGTCAGCGATCTCCTGCCCGGCAGTAGTGATCTTGCCAGTATCACCAGACGGGACGAAGGTAATCACACAAGGATTATCCGTGGTGCCGCAGGTCACCGTCTTTGACGAAGTTTTCCCGCATGCGCTTAGTAGCATTGAACTTATGATGATCACCGAGATCAAAACGAACAAAATTCTTTTTTTCACTTCTCTCCTCCTCCATAACATATGTTGACGATTTGCGTTCTTAAACGCAGATTAATCATATATCAGAAGAATTCAAAAGGCAAGCAAGGAGCCTGCCTCTTGTCTTAAAATTAGTGCCAGATCACTACTCTTCGGAATAACCACATAATGCTAAAGCCTGTGGTCCCGTATGAACCCCCAAAACAGGCGAAACAATACTCACAATCAGCTCTACCGGATGGAATTCTTCCTTCACTCTGGTAGCAAGTTTTTCAGCTTCTTCCAGTGCCGCGTTATGCAGCACAGTGATGTGTAGCGGTTTGGTAGTATCAACCATTCTAAAGAAACTCTCGTATAGTTTTTCAATTGCCTGTGATCGCGTTCGAGAGATTGGGCCAGGTTCCACCGTCCCCAAATCATGATTGACACGGATCTGTGGCTTTATCTTCATTACACCAGAAAGCAATCGTGCTGCGCCGGCGATCCTGCCACCCTGAAAAAGGTAATCCAACGATTCAAGGATAATGTGATAGTGCAAATTTCGGCGCACTTTTTCACACGCTTCCATTATCTGTTCCACATTACCGCCATTTTCACGTTCTCGTGCGGCAGCCAGCACCTGCCAGCCCAGACTCATGGAATTCGATTTAGAGTCCACGATATGCACCGGCAGATCAAAACTTTCGGCAGCTGTTCGAGCAGAACCGATTGTTCCACTCATGGCACTACTGATAACGACGGCGATGATTTCATTGGCGCCATCGGATCGGGCCTTTTCAAAAATGTGTAAAAATTCCGCAGGAGCAGGTTGAGAGGTGGTTGGTAGCGGTTCATTAATCGTCAATTTCTCATAAAATTCCTGAGGTGATATATCAGCACCATCCAGGTATTGTTTGTCTCCCCAATAAATGGTCAGAGGAACGACATAGATATTGTATTTTTGACGCAATTCCAGCGGGATATCGTTTGTACTGTCTGTAACAATGGCTATGTTATTTGACATGTCTTCTCTCATTTTTTTGTAGCATTATAAATATCAACAAACAGAAGTCCATGTGCCATTGGATAGATTTATGAGCAAATAAATTAGAAATGAATAATTGGGAGCTTATAATAAACAACCAGCTTTTGGCTGGTTGTTTTCGTCTCTACTTCTCATTCGATCTCATGGCCAGATAACCATTCAACTCTGCGAGCGGAATCGCCTCGCCTTTTTTTACGTCAAAGACAGCATTATCAGCAGAACAGTAGTAAAGCTTCATCCAAACACCGATAGCCTTTTCGACCAAATCTTTGGAACCCATTTCTTTGGATTTGATTGCTTCATATCTACCCATAATCTGTTTACGGAAAACAAAATACAAACCATAGCCAACAACAACCATTAGTACCATATACCAAAATACTTCGTGATTATTGTTATATATTTGGTTTAAGAAATAGACGCTGATAAAGGCAAGCGCAACCGCTACCCAATCGGGATTAATCGTTCGGGTTCCTTGAGCCCCTCCTTCAGGGGGTTTAAACGCCTGGACTACATTTCTGTAGTAATCTTCATCACTTTCCTTCTTTAACCGCTCTTCTGGAGCCTCCGCTTTTAATTTATCAATCACTGGGGTTTCGGCAGCATCTTTATGTTTTAAGTGCATCAAGCTTTCCAGGTAAAGTTGGCTCACTTTGTAGACATGTTCTTCACTTCCACATTTCGGACACACGATTGCTTTTGCAGTCATATTTCTCCTCAACCGACACCAAACGCCATTGAAAGGATACCAAGCAAAACAGGAATCCACCAATAATCGAAATTTCCAATCTTTAATCCAAAATATTTTACACATGCTCCTGCCATGAGCATGATGATGCCCGCACCCATCAACCACCAATTCCTAACCTGAACACCCAATTTGGAATATCGTACTTCGGGTTTCGTATTGGCGGTACTCTTTCTCTTACTTAATTTCGCGCTTACCTGCGCATACTGGTACCTGGCCTGCTTGATCCGCTGGCGCTGGATGATGATCAATCGCAGATAAAAGATCAGAACCGCAACAATGATCACGATGGTGCCAATATCGTATCCCATAAGCAATCCTTGTGTTAAATTTATTGTGATATATTACTTTGAAGCATTATGGAAGAATGTCATACATTTGTCAATACTACTTGAAATTTCAACATATTATTTGTATAAAAGATGTACCTTACATCTACAATTATCACAGAATAGCAGTTTTGTAAAAATTCTTGGTTAACGCGCAACAACTAGCTAGATAAGCACCTAATACTGATAATCTAACGATTCTTTTTATAAGGGCGTTTAACTAATGATATTGCCAAAAAGGCTTTCATGTTTTAAGACGATTTCTCGCATCCATTATGCCGTGACGCCCAAAAAGGTTTCCCGTTGGTCAAAAATCCGATTGGAACCTTTTTTGTTTTCATGCTTTCCTGCATGCGGAAAAGCAACAATCTCCTATTCAGGATAAAGGTGTTGTTGTTGCATGCCCAGACTAATTTCACGGAGGTGCCACTGAGATAATTCGTCAGCTGTTCGTGACCGTTCTTTTACCATCAAAAAAAAGGAGTGAGAATATGGCAAAAACTGCCGAAAAAAAGTCGAATGAATTAGTCGGCTACTTACCACAAGATGTACCACCTTTTGGCGCTCTGGTCAGTTTGGGTTTACAGCAATTTCTGACCATGTTCCCCGCAACAGTGCTGGTGGCAGTCATTACCCACTTTGACATCAGTGTGACACTGACTGCATCAGGCATTGGCACGATCGTCGCCCTGTTGGTTTCAGGCCGCCGCATCCCTATGTACTATGGTTCATCCTTCAGTTATATCGCTGTAATTTTCACAGTGATGAACCAGTTTGCAGGCGATTGCATGTCTCAACAAGGTATGATTTGCTATGAAGGCATTCGTGTGGTCCAGGTGGGTATTATCGGCACGGCGGTTGTCGAAATCCTCATTGGCCTCCTCATTATGGCTGTCGGTAAAGAAGCCCTTGACAAAGTATTGCCCCCAGTCATTACCGGTTCGATCGCGATCGTGATCGGTATTGCGCTTGCTGGTACCGCGCTTGCCGAAGCATCCTACAACTGGCCTGTCGCTTTTATCACCCTCTTCGCAACCATCGCATTCTCCGTTTACCTGCAGGGCAAAGGCCTCATCGGCATGCTACCAATTTTGCTGGGCGCCATCGTTGGTTGGGCTGTGGCTGCGATCTTCTGGCCTGAAATTGTTAATATGTCTTACTTCCAGGCTGCTAAGTGGTTCGCGGTTCCTCACTTTACTCTCCCCAATTTTGCTGCTCCTGGTGTTTGGGGTTACGCCATCAGTATCGCGCTGATCGCTATTGCTACGGTTCCCGAATCGACTGCGCACCTGTATCAGATGAGCCTTTACATCGATCAATTAGCAATCGAAGTTGGCAAGAAACCAGTTGAAATCAAGAAACTCATTGGTCTCAACCTGATCGCCGATGGTAGCGATGACCTCGTAGTTGGTTTCCTTGGCGGTTGCGCTGGAACAAATTACGGTGAAAATAACTCTCTGATGGCCATTACCCGCAACTACTCTGTCGCGGTCTTGATGGCGGCAGGCGTTATCGCCATCCTGTTGGGTTTCGTCGGTAAACTCGCCGGCGCGGTCCAATCACTGCCGACCCCAGTTGTTGGTGGTCTTTCCATCTACTTGTTCGGTGTCATCGGCATGCAGGGTGTTGCGCTTATTCAGAGCGAAAAGGTCAATCTGTTTGACCCCAGGCAATTGGCTGTTGGCGCGACCATTCTGGTACTTGGTATTGGCGGCCAGTTCTACAAATACATCAAAGCCGCTGATGCCGGTTTGGATACCCCCGTCAACACCATCGGATACGGCGTATACGATATCTCGATCCCGGGTATCTTCCCGAATGGTATTCCGAATATCATCTTTGCCGCGCTCGTGGGTATTTTGCTTAATGCGGTCTTCCTCCTCATCAAACCGTCATGGTTCGGTGTTAAGGAACGCATTAATGTTGCAGAATAACCCTTAAAATAACCGAAGAATCCCTCCTTCTTAATCGGGGGAGGGATTTTTGTCCGGTTTGCAGGTAATAAATTACCGCAAAATTTCTTCAGACTGGAGTTATTATGATCAATCCACATCCAGGACTTCCAGAACTTCAATATTTTCGCCCGGGAACCCTGGCAGAAGCCAGTAAATTTCTGGCAGAGCACGAAGATACTTCCCGTCCCTTCTCGGGAGGAACTGATTGTTTTGTTCGATTGCGCGATGGAATTCTCAAGTTGGATTACCTTGTAGACGTCAAAGGATTGAAAGAAACACATGAGTTTTCCTTCGACGCGAAGAAGGGTTTAACCATCGGCGCAGCAATCACCATGAATCGCATTGCATCAAACAATGATGTAGTCAATCATTACCCTGTCCTGGCTGAGGCAGCCGGATCAGTGGCAAGTTATCAATTACGCAACCGCGCGACAGTCATCGGCAACATTTGCAACGCTTCTCCTGCAGGAGATACGATTGGCGCGTGCATCGTCTATGATGGTGTTTTAAACGTCCATGGCATTTCCGGATTCCGTCAGATCCCCCTGAATTCATTCTTTCTGGCTCCTGGGAAAACGGTCCTTAAACCCGGCGATGTCGTAGTCTCAATTTCATTGCCAATTCCTCCAGACCATTCGTTTGGGGTTTACAAGAAACTGGGTAGGAATACCATCGGTGATCTATCAATCGTTGGTGTTACTGTTTTGGGTTATCCTCAAAAAGATTCGGCTTCGGGTTATGGTTTCAGGATCGCTCTCGCATCTGTGGCTCCGGTTCCATTTGAAGCGCACAAAGCGGAAGCAATTCTGGCAAAATCAAAGATCTCTGATGAGGTCATCGCTGAAGCCGCGAAATCCGCCATGGACGAGATCAATCCGATCGATGATGTCCGTGGTTCAGCCCGATACCGCAAATATATGGTCAGAAACTTGACTCGTGAAGCTATCACCGAGGTCTGGTCTTCGATCAGCAAATAAGGAATGCATTTGACTTATTTTGGAGGAACGCATGGCTTTACAACAGATCACAATCACAGTAAATGACCTCGTCGAAGTAGTGGACGTACCTCATAATATGACACTTCTGCAAATGCTACGGGAAAAACTTTCATTAACGGGTACAAAGAACGGATGCACAGCCGGTGAGTGTGGTGCCTGTACCGTTTTGATGAATGGTGAACCCGTTAACAGTTGCATGGTACTCGCAGCTGAGTGCGATGGTGCCAAGATCACTACCGTCGAAGGCCTGGCGCGAGATGGTAAATTGAGTAAAGTTCAAGAAGCCATCATCAAAACCGGGGGAGTTCAGTGTGGCTTCTGTACACCTGGTATGCTGATCTCAGCGACAGCACTGCTTGATCGTAATCCGCATCCTACCGAACAGGAGATACGCCAGGCGATTGTCGGCAATCTCTGCCGGTGCACCGGTTACGTCCGCATCGTGGAAGCGATCAAAGAAGCAGCGAAAGCGTAATCATCAGGCACAATCATCCAAGGAGCCAAATTATGGCAAACGTGAAATCGAAAGAACAAAGTTCCAGCCCAATCGGTGCGAATTTGCCGCGCAATGACGTCTACGAAAAAGTAACCGGTATTGCGACGTTCACAGATGATATTCAGTTTGGCGGCAAGCTGCTATACGCACGAGTGAAACGTAGTCCATACCCGCACGCGCTCATCAAAAAAGTGGACGTCAGCAAAGCGCGCGCTTTTCCCGGAGTCAAAGCTGTAATCGTCGGGACAGATTTTCCGAACAAGATTGGTCTTTATTTGAAAGACAAAAACATCCTGGCAATTGACCGCGTTCGCTTTATCGGTGAACCCGTCGCGGCAGTTGCAGCAGTAAGTAATGAAATCGCTATGAAGGCACTCGATTTGATCGATGTCGAATATGAACAACTCGAGCCTATTTTCGACCCCGAATACGGTGCTTCTGAAAAAGCTCCATTGATCCATCCGAAACTTGGTGAGTATTCTTGGCCAAATTTCATCTTCCCCAAACCCGGAACCAACATTGCCAACCATTTCAAAATCCAAAAAGGTGATGTTGAAGCTGCCTGGCCAAAGTGCGCCCACATAGTGGAAAAAACTTTCCGCATTCCACACATTCAACATGTCCCCATCGAAACCCATGTGGCTGTGGCGCTGCAGGATGAAAAAGGGAAAATTACTTTGTGGGCGTCATCGCAGTCACCATTTGCTCAACGCGCTCTTATCGCTGAATCCCTGGGGATTTCCCCCACTGACATCCGCGTGATTGCTCCGTTTGTTGGTGGAGGATTCGGCAGTAAAGCCGGCGTGACCATGGAAGCCATCCCGGTGGCTCTGGCGACCAAGTGCAAAGGTTATCCAGTCAAACTGCTGCTCACCCGCGAGGAAGAATTCTATACAAACTTCGTTCGTCAGGGCCTCGTCATCCATGTCAAGGTTGGTTGCGATAAAGACGGTAAATTGCTTGCTCTAAAGAACCTGATGTACTGGGACGGCGGTGGTTCCACAGAATATGGCGTGAACGTTACCCGCGCTGGTGGCTATTCCAGCTCTGGGCCATATGATATCCCAAACGTAAGAACCGACTCTATTTGCGTCTACACCAATCACCCCATCGGCGGTGCCTATCGCGGCTTTGGCATGTCTGAGCTACACACTGGTTTGGACCAAGCGATGGATGAACTGGCTGAAGCCGTCGGCATTGATAAACCCACCTTCCTGAAGATGAACGGTGTCAAAGAGGGTGAAACGCTCGATACCGGAATGAAGATGCACGCCAACGGGTTGACCCAGTGTATCGACAACGTCGCAAAAGCCATCCACTGGGACGAGCCCAAAACTCCCAGTTCTCCCAACAAGTTGCGCGGCCGCGGTATCGCGATCGCCTGGAAAGCCCCCGCCATGCCTCCCAACGCTGGTTCGAGCGCCTGGGTAGAGCTGGCTGAAGACGGACATGTTACTGTCGGTGTTGGCGGTCAGGAGATCGGTCAGGGTACCTTTACAGTCATGGCTCAAATGGCCGCAGCTGCTTTGGGTGTACCCTATGAGCACGTGCGAATTGCCGGTCCTGTCGATACCCAATACAGCCCCTACGAATGGCAAACTGTTGCCAGCCGACTGACATGGAGTATGGGTAACGCCATACGCGCAGCCGCTCTGGACGCCCGCAAGCAAATCTTGGATATAGTTGCTGAGGCATGGCACGAGAAACCTGAAGACTTGGACATCGTGAACGGCGTTGTGGTTTCTTATAAATCTGAGAATGAAACCTCTCTCAAAAACATCGCCATCTACGGTATGCCAAAAGAGAACGACCAGGGTTGGATCGGCGGTCCGATAATCGGTCGCGGAACCTTTATGCCCACCTATGTTACCGGGTTGGATCCCGAGACCGGGCAGGGAACCAGATCGGTCGTTCACTACACGGTTGGATGCGAAGGTCTGGATATCGAGATCGACAAGGACACCGGCAAGATCACCGTTCTCAATGCTGCCGCATCCTTTGACGTAGGTCATGCTATCAACCCGACCCTTGTCAAAGCCCAAATCGAAGGCGGATTTGTACAGGGTTTGAGCTCAGCCATGTTTGAAGAGATCAAACTCAAGCAGGGCGTGATGACCAACCCAAGCTTCGTCGATTATCGCATTGCCACCGCTCCAGATGTAGATTTTCCGCTCGAGACCCCCTATGTTGAAGTACCACAGGATGACGGGCCATGGGGAGCGCGCGGAATTGGTGAACACCCGATGGTTCCCACCATCGCGGCACTTGGAAATGCCATCTACGATGCCACAAAGATCAGATTGCCAGGTCCACCTTACTCGGCTGAGAAGATATACCTAGCGCTCTTGGACAAGGGAATAGTGGAATAACACAATCATGCCGGAGGGGACTCCGGCATGATTTTTCTGTTTCAATCTCGTATAACGCTTACCTCAATGAAAACATTCTTCTAACCATAGGTTTTGGAAACCGGATCGTTTGCAGCAATGCAAACTACTTTTTCAAATAAGAAAAATACCGCCTGAGAAATTGGTTTTTAGAACAGTATCGTATCCACAGGATTGAGAGACGGTAATTATTTCTAGTCAGGTGAAGAATATTGGTAAATTGGCCTCAACAGCAGCTATATCATCTGAAGAAATGTGACAATCAACGTTATATGATGCTATGTGTATCACTTGTAATGTCAGACATGCGAACATAAACTAAAGGAAACATTTTAGCTTTCCCAAATTTATCTTTGGAGGAATAAATGGAAAATTCGAAAACAGATCTCGGGGCTGAAAACGCCAAGGTTGTTGAGCTTCGCGATCAGATGAAATTGGGTGGTGGAGAAAAACGTATCGAAGCCCAACACGCGAAAGGCAAAAAGACTGCCCGCGAACGTGTGGATGAACTATTAGATAAAGGCTCCTTCCAGGAAATCAACGGCTTGATGCTCAATCGCCATACAGATTTCGGAATGGACAAGGAGAAAATCCTTGGTGATGGTATGGTTGCTGGATTCGGCACGATCGATGGCCGTAAAGTCTGCGTTTTTGCACAAGACTTCACGGTCATGGGTGGATCGTTTGGTGAAGTAGCCGGGCAAAAAGTCGCTCATGTCATGGATCTCGCTCTCACTGCCGGTGTACCTGTGATCGGCATCAATGATGGCGGCGGCGCTCGAATTCAGGAAGGCATCTATAGTCTGGCCGCTTTTGGCGAACTTTTCTATCGCAACGTTCAGGCTTCTGGTGTGATTCCCCAGATCAGTGTAATGGTTGGTCCTTCAGCCGGTGGCGCAGTCTACTCCCCTGCGATGACTGATTTCATCGTCATGACGAAAGGCACCAGCAACATGTTCATCACAGGCCCAGAAGTCATCAAAACAGTTACCGGTGAAGAAGTGGATGCCGAGACACTTGGCGGTGCCATCACCCACGGCAGCATCAGCGGTGTCGCTCACTTTGTTGGTGAGAATGAAACCGATACTTTTGCCACTGTAAAGAAACTACTGTCATATCTACCCGATAACAATACAGCTTCCCCCAGGATCATCGACTGCAAAGACAGCCCTCTGCGTGCCGACAAGGAACTGAATAGCATTGTCCCCACTGATCCCAGCCAAACCTACAATATCCTTGACGTTATCAGCAAGGTTGTTGACAGCAATTCATTCTTTGAAGTTCACAGCGGATACGCGCAGAACGCGGTTGTCGGTTTTGCCCGCATGAACGGAGAAGTGATCGGCGTGGTTGCAAACCAGCCTGCCAATATGGCCGGCGTTCTCGACATCAACGCCTCAGACAAGATCGCCCGGTTCGTTCGATTCTGCGATGCATACAGCATCCCGCTGGTAACATTTGTTGACTGCCCAGGATTCATGCCGGGGACTGTCACTGAACACGGCGGCATCATTCGCCACGGTGCGAAGATCGTTTATGCTTTCTCTGAAGCCTCGGTTCCGAAGATCTCCATTGTGACCCGCAAGGCTTATGGTGGTGCGTATATCGTCATGAGCTCAAAGCACATTCATGCCGACATGGTATTTGCCTGGCCTACCGCTGAGATCGCCGTTATGGGCGCTGCCGGTGCTGTGAACATCCTGTATGGTCGTGAATTAAAGACCAAAAGCCCCGAAGAAGCAGCCACGATGCGTACCGAGTTGGTAAAAGAATTTACCGAAAAATTCCAGAATCCATATGCCGCAGCCGCAAGTGGTTATGTCGATGAGGTGATTCTACCCAGCGAAACCCGCCAGCGCGTGATCACTGCGCTCGAAATGTTCAGAAACAAACAATCTACTTCATTGCCGAAGAAACACGGCAATATTCCTTTGTAATCAGAGGATAAATTATGAATGTAAATTGGGACACAGTATTATTAGCTTTAAAGATTTCTGGAATAGGAATCCTTGTACTCCTTCTTGTGCTGGCTCTTCTAGCCTTGATCGTCAGCCTTCTCACCCGGTTGATTAAAGACAAACCCGAGGATGAAGAAAATGAAGACTCAGATGGTGAAGAAGAGACTGCACCCGCCGTTGCCTGCCAAACAAGTGATCTGGCAAAGATCGCAGCCATTGCTGTCGCCATCGCTCGTACACAATCGGAGTTTTCCTCCACTACAAAATCTGAAACGATGTCTTTGAATTCTTGGGGACAGTTCCACCTTTCTCGACGTTTAAACCTTTCTTCATCCATCAGGAGATCGAAATGAATCATTTCCGTCTAGCAGTAGAAGACAAAACCTATGAGGTTGAAATCCTCAATGACCCACGCGCTGAAGAAGTTCAGGTCAAAGTAGATGGCAACATTTACACAGTAAAGGCAGAGGATTTGGATACCGCTCAAACTACCGGCGTTCAGACTGCCGTCACTTCAACCCCCGCTCCTGCCCGAGCTGCTTCCGCTCCGGTTGCCAGCGCTCCAGTAGTTGACGCAGCCGCTGCCGGATCCAACACCGTCCGTGCCCCACTGCCTGGCAAGATCACTTCCGTCAAAGTCAGCACCGGTCAAAACGTGAAAGTCAACGACCCACTTGTCGTAATCGAAGCCATGAAAGCCCAGAACATTATCCGGGCGCAAAGAGATGGAAAAATCGGCAAGATCTATGTCTCAGTTGGTGGTCACATCGCTCATGGTGCCCCCTTGCTGGATATTGAATAGATCGGAAAAGGATTAAACCATGACACTGGATTTGACAGGATTGCTTGGTGGTTTGTTGGACATAACACTCCCACAAATCATCATGATCGTTGTCGCATTAGTTTTGATGTATCTGGGAATTTTCAAAGAGTACGAACCAAACCTGTTGATCCCGATCGGTTTTGGGTGTATTCTTGGAAATCTCCCTGTTGCCGCCAATATGATCGGCCCAGATGGGCTCTTTGGTATTTTATACAAAGCAGGCATCTCGAATGAGCTATTTCCTTTGTTGATCTTTCTTGGCGTAGGTGCAATGCTCGATTTACGCCCTCTGTTGAGCCAACCGATCATGTTCATCATGGGTGCCCTGGCTCACCTCGGAATTTTTGCCACCCTGGTCATCGCATTGATCCTCGGATTCAATCTTCCAGAAGCAACTGCCATTGGAATGATCGGCGCAATCGACGGCCCAACGGTAATTTATGTCAACTCAAAGCTGGGTAGTTTCTTTCAAACGCCCGGTTTGGCAGCCGCGATCGCTGTTACTGCTTACTCATACATGAGTCTGGTTCCCATCATTCAACCTCCGTTGATGAGATTGTTCACAACCAAAGCAGAGCGAGGCATCCACATGGAATATACTCCTCGTCCCGTCGCAAAGCTAACAGTCATCATCTTCCCAATATTGTTGACGGTCATCGCCGGAATTTTCCTGCCCCAGGCTGCTCCTCTGATCGCTACCCTGATGCTTGGTAATTTGCTCAAGGAATCCGGCGTTGTTGAAGGTTTGGTCGACACCGCAAAAGACACGATCACTAATGTTGCAACCATTTTCCTGGGAATCACCATCGGTTCAACAATGCAGGCAGATCAGTTCCTAAACAAAGGCACCCTGTTTGTTCTGCTGCTTGGATTGATCGCTTTCGCGTTGAATACCATTGGTGGTCTACTCTTCGGAAAACTGGTTTGCTTGCTGTCCGGACGCAAGATCAATCCCCTTGTCGGCGCCGCAGCAATCAGCGCTTTTCCAATGAGTGGTCGTTTGGCTCAAAAAGTTGCCCTTGAAACTGACAACAATAATTTCATTCTGATGCACGCGCTAGGCGCCAACGCAGCCGGACAGGTCGCATCGGTTTTGGCTGCTGGTATTTTGATTCAAATGATATTCCCCATGTTCTTACACTGATCTCTATGAAAGGAGGATTTAAAATTGACCACAAAATCGATAGTAAAAACAAGTGAGTACCACGACTCGGTCAGCCTGATGCTTGTAGCAAAGGAACTGGTAAAGTTTCCCGGCGTTCAGGATGCCTCGGTGGTCATGGGAACAGACTCGAACAAGGCCCTGCTCGAACAATCGGGGTTGTTAACAGCTGAAGCTAAGAAAGCCACCCCTAACGACCTGATAATTTCAGTAAAAACAGCAGGAAACGTCGATGATGCTCTGGCTGAGGCAGAGGCTCTTCTGAATAGAAAAGTCACGGCTGACGATAAGTTGGAGTTCCGCCCAAAGACAGTACGTAGTGCTGTAAAATCGCACCCTAACGCCAACGTGGCGATCATCTCCATTGCTGGTCGTTATGCCGCTGAAGAAGCCTGGGAATGCCTCTTATCAGGCATGCATGTGCTCCTCTTCAGCGATAACGTCAGTAAGGAAGATGAGCTGGCCCTCAAAAAATATGGCCGCAATCACGGTCTGCTAGTAATGGGTCCTGGCGCTGGTACAGCCATCCTCAATGGAGTGTCATTGGCTTTCGCTAACGTCATCCCCGCTGGTCCAGTGGGAATTGTTTCCGCGGCCGGTACAGGTTTACAAGAGACTAGCACTCTGCTGGCTAAAAACGGTGTCGGCATTACCCAAGGCATCGGCACCGGTGGCGGTGACGTCAAGAAAGAAATCGGCGGCATCATGTACATCGAGGGTCTCAAAGCCCTCCAGGCTGACCCGTCCACTAAAGTAATTCTGATGGTTAGTAAACTACCCGATATCGAAGTCGAAAAAGTATTGATGGAACAGGTTTCTGCCAGCAAGAAGCCCACCGTCATTTGTCTCCTTGGCGGTAAGACTCGTGATGCTCACATCCCGGCCAATGCTGTCGTCTGCAGCACCCTTGAAGAAGCTGCTCTCACCGCTGCCAAATTGGCCGGCGCAAAGATCGGCGACATTCAAGAAAAAATCGCCAAGGAAACTAAAGAAGCAGAAACTCTTGCCAAAGAGCTCAAGAAACTGCTCAAACCCGGCCAAAAGCATATGCGTGCCTTGTTCTCTGGCGGCACGCTTTGCTACGAATCCCAGGTGATCTGGCGTGACAGTTTCAATTTCGAAGTGTATTCCAACGCTCCTCTAGATAAGAAATTCAAAATGAAAGATTCCACCCGCAGTGAAGGCAATGTAGCCGTCGACTTGGGTGAAGAGGAATTCACCGTTGGACGTCCACATCCCATGATCGATAACGACTTGCGCATGCGCCGCATCATCCAGGAAGCTTCTGATCCCTCAGTGGCTGTGATATTTATGGATGTAGTAATTGGTTACGGCGCCCATCCCGACCCCGCTGCTGAATTGACCGAAGCCATTCGGAAAGGCGCTGCCCTGGCTAAATCGCAAGGCCGCGAGATCGTCTTCGTGGCTTCCGTTACCGGCACCGAACAGGATCCCCAGGGTCTCACTCGTACCACCGAGATCCTTCAGGCTGCCGGCGTGCATGTGATGAAGAGTAACGCCATGGCCTCACGCCTGGCCGGATACATTATCTCTTAGGCTGAGAAACGGAGCATATTATGGCAGACAGAAAAATTCAGGACCTGTTTGGTAAACCCATTGAAGTTGTAAATGTGGGTCTGGCAAGCATGGTCACCCCTTTGAAAGACCAAAATGTTCCCGTAGTGGATGTCGATTGGAAACCGCCGATGGAAGGCGTCAAACATCTGCGCATGACCAAGAGTGGAAAGATCATCGACGAAGCTAACGCTGAAGCCTGTGATCGGATCAAGAAGGGACGCCCCGTGCTTGTGGGGATGGGGCTCGCCAAGGACGTTATCCCCGGCTTCCATGAAAACCTGATCCTCCACGCCGGCCCTCCCATCACCTGGGATCGTATGTGCGGCCCGACCAAAGGTGCCGTAATGGGTGCCCTGATCTACGAGGGTAAAGCAAAAGATGAAAAAGAAGCTGAAAAGCTTGCCTCATCAGGCAAGATCGAATTCGCTCCTTGCGACCATTACCACACCGTCGGCCCCATGGCTGGCGTCGTATCCTCCAACATGCCTGTCTTTATCATCGAAAACAAGACCTTCGGTAATAAAGCGTACTGCACCCAGAACGAAGGGCTCGGCAAGGTGTTGCGCTTTGGTGGTATGGGTCCTGATGTCTACGCGAAATTGAAGTGGATGGAGACCGATCTCTACCCCACCCTCAACGACGCGCTCAAGACCCTCCCCGATGGCATCGATATTAAATCGCTAATCGCCCAGGCACTGCACATGGGCGACGAATGCCACAATCGCAATCGCGCGGCCACTTCACTCTTCCTGCGCGCCATCGCCCCCGCCCTGGCTCGCACCTGCAAAGACAGCGAACGTTTGGCCAAAGTCATCGAGTTCATTGACAAGAACGACCATTTCTTCCTCAACCTCTCCATGCCCGCCGGTAAATCCACTTTGGAACCGGCTGAAGGTATCGAAGGCTGTAGCATCGTCACCATCATGGCTCGCAATGGTACCGATTTTGGTATTCGTATCTCGGCCATGCCTGAAAAGTGGTTCACCGCTCCTGCTGGTATCGTCCAGGGTTTGTACTTCCCGGGCTTCAGCGAAAAAGATGCCAACCCGGATATTGGCGACAGCACTATCACTGAAACTGCCGGCTATGGTGGCTTCGCAATGGCAGCCGCGCCAGCCATTGTCAAATTCGTTGGTGGTACTCCCTCTGACGCGATCGCTACGACGCTAGAAATGTATGAGATCACCTTCAGCGAGCATGAAGGCTTCACCATCCCGGCGTTGAATTTCCGCGGGACTCCATTGGGTATGGACATCCGAAAGGTGATGGAAACAGGTATCCTCCCGAAGATCAACACCGGCATTGCCCACAAAGATCCAGGTATCGGCGGCGTGGGCGCAGGTATTCTACGCGCACCTGAGAAGGCATTTAAAGATGCGTTTGATGAATTTTCAAAACTTTGTTAACCCAATTTCAAGTAAAGGAGAAAAGAAATGAAAATCATTGATTTAACCCTCCCCCTGGGCATTCAGACCCCCGCCTGGCCGACCTACGAACCTTTGCAGGTCAAGTACTTTAAACGTCTTGCACCCAATGGCGCTAATGGTCAACTGCTGACCCACTCCAACCACCTCGGCACCCACCTGGATGGAGAATGCCACTTCTGGACCCCTGGTAAAGACATTGCTTCGCTTGATATGGACTACCTGGTACATGATGCCGCCATCGTCGACCTGAGCGACGTCTCTGGCGATTATGACGTCTACACCAGCAAAATGGTGATGGACCGCGTCGAAGTCAAACCGGGCGACATCCTCATCATCCACACCGGCTACCACCACTTTGGTTGGGACATGCCCACCGGCGACGAAGTCCGCTATATGGTGCAGCATCCCGGTCCGGATCGCGAATTCGCTGAATGGGCCAAGAAACTGAAACTGCGCTGGATCGGTGTGGACTGCGGTTCTGCCGACCATCCGATGAATACCATTATTCGTAATTGGATGCCCCGTCAGGCCAAGGTTGCCGAGAAAGTATTCCAGAAAAAATTCGGTAAATCACTTGAAGAGTACTTCACTGACGACAAATATCAACTCATGCACCTCGAAATGTTCAACGAGCACATTCTGCACGCTGAATGCCTCGGCGGCGACCTCGATCTCCTGCTCAACCGCCGCGCACAGGTGGGCTTCTTCCCGTGGCGCTTCGTTGATGGGGAATCTTCCATCGGCCGTTGTGTTGCCTTCGTTGAAGACGCTGAATATGACCAATTGATGGCCAAAAAAGCCACCATGCCGCAAACGAAATTTGGCGATTGTTACGATCCAAAACACGTTGAGTCGCTTAACAAGTTGACAGCAGCCAACTTGAAATAGCCAATTACTGATACGACAGAAGGAGTAAAAAATGAAAGTCGATCTTCCCGAAAAAGCTTCAGTAGAAACGCTAGAAATCGATGCTCGCGAAGTGGAAGCCATGCTCCAGGGTCCTGCCCTTGCATTGAAACCCTGGCCCGGTGCCACTGTGACATTGAAAGATGGCCGTACCCTCTACATCCGCGAAGCACGCCTTGACGAAGTTCCCCTGATGCTGCCCTACATGGAAAAACTGATGCACGTCGATCATGACTTCTATGATATCGTCGGCGCACGTGTCTACTCTGAAATCCTCGGCTGGGCTCGCAAACGTCTCAAAGACCCCTATACCCTCGTTGGTTTGATCGATGGTGTATGGGCTGGCTTCGCCAACGGCCGCCTCATGAGCGAAGACATCAACATCTCCCTGCACACAATGGCCATCTCCCGCGGTGGACGTATCGGCGCAGCCATGTACTACGCCAAAGCCTACTACGGCTTTGAAATCCTTGGCAACAAGGAATGGTGGGCCACCTACGAGTCTTACAATGGCTGGATGCGCTGGGGTCTCGGCATGGCACAACCTTCTTATCCCTGGCCCGATATGCAGCATGAACTTGGCGGCGCCAAGATCTACTACGTCACCAAGAAGTACTGGGATTCAACAGTCAAGAATTACGTCCGCCAGATGGTCGGCGCTGACCTGAACTTCGATGTACCCGATTCAGTCGTCAAAGCCAATGAAAAGATGATCGTTCCGGATGAGGTTTTGGTCTAAGTGACTAATTTAGGGACATCTATAATCAATCCCTGGTAATTGTCCAAAAAACGGCGCGCCTTGCGGCGCGCCGTTTTCGTTATATCGCTCCAACGGCCGCGGCGATTCCTATCAACGTATCCACCCCCGATGAATGTCCAAAACCCAGTAACCTTATGGTGAGCTGATGCAGCAACTCGACTGAGTTATCAAACAGATGGTCCAATAATTCGAGGAACACGCTCTCCGACCATCCGCGGCAGGCTGCCTCAATGCGATTGGCCGAGATCCAGGTGGTCTTTTGATAGGCAAGCTCGGTCAACGATTCTCCCAGCGATCTAACAAACATCCGTTCACGAGAAGAAGCCATATCTGATCGGACATGGTAAAGCAGGAACCCCGCCAACAGATCGTCCCCGGAGGGAGTCAGTCCACCTCCGTAACCGACTAGTCCGTTGACCGCATCCAGACAAGACGCCAAATCTTCGTGTGAAAAGGCAGATTGCAGTCGGGACACATAATGTGAGATTTCATCAGTATCCTTTGCGCCTACGAGATAGAACAAGCCCTTTTCAGCAGGGATTTCATGCTTGAGCTCATCCAAAAACAGCCAAATTTTTTTTGCCTGTTCATTGATTGAATTCTTAATTACCACAGGGGCTGGAGGAGTCCATTGAACGACATCCCTGAGATTGATGACTAAACCCGTTTGTATGAAATTCACATCAGATGATGAGCAAATGAACCTGTCACCATTGGAGAATTCCACAGAGAGGTTTGTTTCTTCATTTAAACATATATTAAAGGGGCTTTTCTCACTGCGTTTGGTGATGAATAAGGCGTTTCTTCCCGCCAACAGGAAAACACCGCTTGAAGTCACTCCTGCTACTTTACCCTCTTTTGCTGAGGTAAGCGCCTCGGCCGCGAATGCCCCAATCCAGGCAGGTGAATGGGTAATACCGTTGTCATTCATGGATCACTGCCATGTTCCCCAGCACACCCCATGAGGTGAGAAAGGTCTGGGTCGGTACATCGTAGAATATTCCGTTGCTCATGAAGCGGATGGTGTTCGCTTTGACGTCGTACCCGGTGAGGATGACCACATGTTCATAGGCAGCCACCACCACGGATCGCCCAGCGCCATCGATGTAGGTCATTGGCGGGCTGTAGACCATCCTTCCGATCACCCAGGCAATGATTGGCTTCGATTCTGATAATTTCTGCCTTACTTCATCCAGCGTATAACCCTTTACACTCTTTGCAGGTAAACCGTATTGCACTAAAAGATCAGCCACTGGTCCTGAGTAGACACCGTAAGCAAAGGGCGGTACCTGTCCCCACTCGCTGTTCACGTCGCCGACAAATCCGTAATCGGGGTTGTCTGAATGCGGTAACGATACCTGGAAGGTGTATTCGATGATGGAGACGCCAAAATAGTTGGCCCAATCCACTGCAGCAGCGGCCTCACAACCCAAACTGTATGCTTGCTTGTGCCCGATGATGCCGGTGATGTAAAAGGAATCGGGATAATTAAAACCAACTTCGGTAGCCTGTGGTTCTAAAGTCGCAATCTCTGTAACTTTCACATCTTCGGTGACCAGGTCAACCTGTGTGGTGTCAATTGTGGGGATTTGAGCAAAAGCATCGGACTGTGTTTGTGTCTCAGTCTGTTTCGTGCCTGATCCAATCATAAATAACATTGCAAGCGCAACCAGCGCGAGGCTAAAGAAGAGAATCGAGAGATTGCGGATTTTTCTTGGAGTCATGGTTCACTTATCCGGTTAATGATAATCGAAATCCGGACTCTTTGGAATTCTCTCAATTTTCTCTATTTAATCACCATAGAAATTCCAAACAAAAATAAATCAAGCTGGGAATCGGAACTGGGACATCATGATAAAGGTCGTGTGCTCTACTAACAAAAAAACACTCCCGCGAAGGGGAGTGCCAGTGCCGAGACTGGGAATCGGAACTGGGACATCATGATAAAGGTCGTGTGCTCTACCAACAAAAAAACACTCCCGCGAAGGGGAGTGCCAGTGCCGAGACTGGGAATCGGACCCAGGACACCACAATTTTCAGTCGTGTGCTCTACCAACTGAGCTATCTCGGCATTAGGTTAGTATTTTACCTGACCGATGGGGATGTGTCAAGAAACTCGTCTTATTCCAGTGGATTTTTTCCAACCGAAAAGCTGCATTTCTCAGCCCCACTGGCGCGGCATTCCGTCTCGCGTACCACGTAGAATTTACCACCGCTGATCCAAGCTAAAAATCCTTGCAGCAATCCTGAGGTAAAATCGCATAAATTGGTGTTTGAGGAACTTCCCACTGAGTCTTTTACTTCAATGCGAAACTCCTTTTCCTCACTATTCAGTGAGGTCTTTACTCCGTAATTAAGCTCGAACCAGCGTGCCAGCAGTTCAAGTCCCTTGCGCATTTTAATGCGGATCGGCAGGAATCGGAAATCTGGGTCATCGAAACCAATTGCCTTGCCGTCCTTCTCCAACAAATACTTAAAAGCTGCCCGTCCGGAGCAAATGGCTACCCCACTTGCCCCAGCCTTCCCGTACATTTCATCCATCTTTCTTCGAACATCACCATTCAGGTCTGTTCCGCTGTTTAATAAATCAAGGAGCTTAGCTGCGTCAGCTGGTCCAATCGTTTCCTGCAATCCCAAAAACAACGGCGAATCGATATTCCCATGCATAACCATACTCATTGTATCCATGAGGTCCTCTGGCATTTATTTCTTTTTATCGACTTCTTCAAGGATGGCGTACAGCAATTCGAGCAAGACCGTTTTCACTGAGTTCTTGTCCTTGGCGATGCAGGGTAGAACCTTAATCCCTTCGTCCAAACGCAACGCCAGGCGGATATCTTCCACTTCCCAGGCGTCGGGCAAATCTTGTTTGTTCGCAGCAACGATGTACGGGGTTGGCGCGTAGGCATGGAATGTCTCCAGGATATTGCGTGCTTCCTTGAAGGTCTCCGGTCGAGTGCTGTCAACGATAACAATAAATCCAAGCATCCCCTCGGAGAGGATCTCCCACATGAAATCAAATCGTTTTTGTCCTGGAGTACCAAAAAGGAAGAGTACCAGGTCTTCATCGACGGTGATACGGCCAAAATCCATGGCCACCGTGGTCGAATCTTTGATCTTTTCAGCTTCAGCTGTGATCTTCTTTTCGGTCGAGACCACATCGATCTCGGAAACAGAACGGATTAAAGCCGTCTTCCCTGAGTTGAATGGTCCAGTCACTACGATTTTTACTGTCTGTGTCTGCATCGTTCTTTTCCTTTGCGCTTTTATATCGAGCGTATTCTTTCGATCAAACGATTGACCAAACCCCGCTGACCCTTATAGTCGAAGGGTTGTATTTGTTTACCTGGCATTGCTACAGGAGCGCCACCCGGACGGATGAGTTCCACCAAACCTGCCTGAAGTAGCGCGTAAACCACTCGTCGGATTTCGATGCTGTCCATGTTGGTGATATCGGCGATCTGCTGGATAGAGTTCTTGGGATCGACATAATTGACCACCTGCCATTCCTTTTCAGACAGGTTGACGTTGCGAATATTCGTTCCCGGTCGTTCTGAGAATTTCAGCGCCATCTCCAAACTGGGGATTTCAGCCTTAAGGTCTTCAAGTTCATGAAGTTTGCGCGCGCCTTCGACAATAAGACTCTCCAATTCGACCCGCGCCGGAATTCTATCCGGTGGGATCATCTCACCAGCTTCAAAATGGAAAAATCCGTCTCCCCAGGTGAGTAAGCTGCGCATTTCAGAAGTTAAGGATTTAGCCAGTACTTCGAATATCTCGTCCTGGTTGACATAGCCACCATTAACCAGGTAGAGACCGGTTTCCTTATCCGATCTACCGGCCAATCGTTCAGAAAGCAATTTATATTGACTCGGAGAAATCTTCTTTTCTTCAGCTACCCGTTGCAGCAGGCTTTTTTCTTGTTGCCCAATCTGAATATTACACAATTGCCCATTGCGGAAATTGACACGCGCCTCATCACGGGGGCCCTCAATATAGAGAGTACCAGACTTCTTGGCAATGTTCACCAGGTTGAGTATTTGTGTGACCGAGAAATCGCGTAGATTGCCTTTTAAGGCCATAGCCATCCTGTTATCAGCAGATAAGCATTAGAAATTATACTTACAAGGATAGAGTAAGTCAATTAACCGAACTGAACAACCATCTTGAATATCAGGATTGGATATAATCGTATCTGGATAAAAATTATGCCTGACCTGTTCCAAACCCTGCGTACCACAGACCTGGACTTTATTCAAAGGCTGGCCCGAAGCTGGAAAATCGAGCTCGAAGCCCGTGAATTTGCTGCTGCCAGGGATGAGTTCATCCGATTGGTAAAGAATCCAGATTTCTTCGAGGAAATCATCGAGACGCTACCGGGTCAAGCCGCCAACGCCTGGCAATATTTGGTTTCCCACCAGGGGCAGGAATCCTGGTCGATCTTCACTCGTCAATTTGGCGAGTTGCGTGTCTTTGGCGTCGCCAAACGGGCACGTGAAGAACCCGATCTGCACCCAATTTCAGCCACCGAGGAACTTTGGTATCGTGGTTTGATCGGGCGCGCTTTCCTCAATCGTCCGCCCTCCACCCAGGAGTACGCCTACATTCCAGATGAATTCTTGGCATTCGTTCATCCTTTGGGAAATAAAGTAGACCAAATCGAACTACGACCAGCTGCCGCCCTGGAGAAGAAACTTGTCACCCTTGCCTCGGACCGAATCCTTGACGACGTCACCGACCTGTTGGCAGCTCTGCGCATGGGGCGACCCGCAGAAAGCGTGTTCCTGGCTCACAGCGAGAGTTACCAGCATTTTATCAGCAGTCTATTACTCGAATCCGGGCTTCTGAGCTCTCCCCTGACTCCGGACGCTGCCCGTGTTAAAAATTTTTTGGCTCAACCTCGCGGGTCAGCGCTGCTGGAGTTATTCCAGACCTGGATGAACAGCAACCGGATCAATGATCTTCGCATGCTTCCCGGCCTGTTATTCGAAGGTAATTGGAGCAATGATCCACAAACTGCGCGCCGTCTGGTGATCGATTCTCTGAGGGGAACAGACCCTAAGATATGGTGGAGTTTGGCTGCCTTTGTCGGTCAGGTCAAAGAGAGACAACCTGATTTTCAACGCCCCGCCGGGGATTACGATTCCTGGTTCATTCGAGACGCGTCCACCAACGAACACCTGCACGGCGTCCAATACTGGGACCGGATCGAAGGCTCGCTATTGTACTACCTGTTGAGCGGCCCGTTGCGTTGGTTGGGGGTGACCGACCTGGCGCGAAGCGACAAGGGCAGCCGTTTCACCGCATTCAAACTTTCGCCAATCGGCATGGATATGCTTGAAGGTCGCACTTCATCCACCAGCAAAGTCGAGGACGGCGTCCTCACCATCAGCAGCGACGGGATCCTACACGTCCCTGCCAATACTCCACGCGCCATTCGTTACCAGGTAGCGCGCTTCTCCAGCCTGCTACCCGGTGAAAGCAGTGAGCGTAAATACCGCATCACCCCGGCTTCCCTTAAGGCTGCCTCAGAACAGGGATTGAAAGTTAGCCACTTACTCCAACTCTTCCAACAAGCCAGGGTCAAAGATCTACCACCAAGTCTCATCCAACAGATGGAGCGCTGGGAGAAATACGGCGTTGAAGCGTCCGTTGAGCAGGTCATCCTATTGCGGCTTGCCCGTCCGGAGTTGCTGCCCTTGCTACAAAAGAACAATCGTGCCAGCGGTTGTATTGCCACGGTACTCAACAGCCAAACAATTGAGATAAAAGCTGGAAAAGTAGAACAGATACGCCAGAGCCTGGCTGAACTGGGTTTATTGGTCGATATTAAGCTCGACTCGGATGTATAATTCAACCGTCCCCTACGAATGAGCCGGGGGAAATCCTTCTAAAAGAGGTGAATATGACTAAGAGGCTGGAGTGGGTCCAAGAGGAACTCGATGGCTTGAAAGAAGCCGGACTGTACAACCGGATCCGCACACTGGGGTCCCCGCAGGGTCCCTGGTTGATTGTTGATGGAAAGAAAGTGCTCAATTTCTGTTCCAATAACTATCTGGGTCTTGCCAATCATCCCAAACTCATAGCAGCAGCACAGGAAGCCTTGAAAAAATACGGTGCCGGCCCCGGAGCCGTTCGTTCAATCGCAGGAACGATGGATATCCACCTAGAATTGGAGAAACGTCTGGCAGCCTTCAAAGGTGTTGAAGCAGCCATCACTTTCCAATCAGGTTTCTGCGCCAACCTGGCGACCATCCCAGCTCTGGTTGGCAAGGAAGATGTGATTTTCTCGGATGAGCTCAACCACGCCAGTATCATCGATGGCAGCCGCCTTTCTGGCGCACGCATCGTGAAATTCGCCCACGCCGACCCCGCTGATCTGGAAAAGGTAATCAAAGAGAACGCCGGCACCTACCGCCGTGCCCTGATGATCACCGATGGCGTTTTTAGCATGGACGGCGATCTGGCCCCCCTCGATCAGGAATACGAGATCACCAGCAAATACGATGTAATGCTAATGGTCGATGACGCGCACGGCGAAGGAGTCGTTGGCCGTGGTGGACGTGGTATTGTGGACCACTATCACCTACACGGCAAGGTAGACGTCGAAGTCGGCACCATGTCGAAAGCATTCGGCTCGGTTGGTGGCGTTGTTGCGGGTAACGCGCAAATCATCGACTGGCTGCACCAACGAGGGCGCCCCTTCCTGTTCTCCTCGGCCGTTACCCCACCCGATGTAGCCGCCTGCATCGCCGCGGTGGAGCTACTCGAGTCGTCAACGGAGTTGGTCGATAGACTATGGGATAACGCCAAATACTTCAAGACAGAGATGAAAGCCTACGGTTTCGATACCGGTGTCAGCACTACCCCCATCACCCCGATCATGCTTGGTGAAGCTCCGCTGGCTCAGCAGTTCAGCCGCGAGCTGTACGAGAACGGCGTTTTCGCAATGGCGCTCGGTTTCCCGACCGTGCCAAAAGGCAAGGCGCGTATCCGCGTGATGATCTCTGCCGGTCACAGCAAGGACGATCTCAACCAGGGTCTGGCCGCTTTCAAGAAAGTCGGCCAAAAACTCGGCGTGATCAAATAAGTAGATGGATTGTTGTAGGGGCGCATCGCTGTCGCGCCCCATTTATAATAGTTTTCGAAAATAATGCTTTCGAATAATTAAACCAACCCTTTCTAGTTTAAAAAGGGTTGGTTTTTATTAGAACAACTGAATGATTTACTGATTTACGACCAGTTTTGTTTCCTGGCATATTCAGTGATCACAGGGATATCAGTTAAAACACCACCATTGGCTTTAAGTCCGTAGATCAAGTTAATGATCCAAACCAATCCGGCGAAAATTCCGATGACGGGAATCCAGCCTAGAACAGAAATAAAAATGATCTCTGCTATCCCAAGGATTAATGTTGGGATGGTGTGATACTTGATAAATGGACGATTCTTTTTTTCTTCGACGAGTAGTGTGATGATTGGGAAAAGCGGGGTGAACAAAAAGCAAAGCAGAACCCATAAACGATCTTCACTCGTAACGTCTGCCACTGGTGGAATTTCATTTGAGGTAGCCATTCTCTTGCTCCTTTTTTATACTTTGTAGACAATATTACTCATATTATTATACAACTTTTTGCTGGCAGAACCAACAAATCAGGTGGGAATCAATATATAATTCATGAAATCGCGATAAATTTTAATTTGCGTTGAGATTTACCAGCTATATGAGATTTTAAATAATTTGCAGATTATCTCGCTGTGAACTTACTTATGATTGTCTGGATCAATCTAAAGGCGAAGGTTAATATCAATCGGTAAACGATCTCGAACAATAATGGTTTCGATTATCCAGATAATTCTAAAAAGAGAGGGCGATTTGTTCAATCACACCTCTCTTGATCAATCCATCATTTTTCGTCTGCGCCAATTGAGAAACGGTGCTACCACCTTGCGGATGTAATACTTGGCCACGATGGGTGACAGGAATTTTCCGCCGTCACGGTAATGCACACGCAGCATTTCTGGCCAGCAGCGGTCATCGGCATTGATCGTCTTGGCGTCATGATGCATTCGGAAGTTCGCCCACACCGGGCCGGGTAGATACTGCAGTTTTGTCACCGTTGCCAGACGCACCCACAGATCGTAATCCATAGCAAAAAAGAAAGTGGGATCAAGCGGCCTGATCTGTTTCCAATACTCGGCCCTGAAGAACGTCGCTGGCTGCGGAACGTGCACAAAACCACGGCGCAACTTCTTGAGATCCGTCTGAGCGGCTGGGAATTTGCCAACAACGCGTGACTCCTCATCAATGAAATTGAGGTCACTGTACACCACACCCACATCGGGATGTTCACTCAGGTATTTAACCGCGGCGCTGACCGCGCCGGGATTGTAAGTGTCATCCGAGTTAATGTAGGCCAGGATCTGACCCTTGGCGTGATCAAAGCCTTTGTTTATGGCGTCGGTTTGCCCCCTGTCCTTTTCTGATACCCAATATGCCAGACGCTTCTCAAAGGACTTGATAACCTCCACGGTGTTATCAGTAGAACCACCGTCAATGATCAGGTACTCGATATGCGGATAATCCTGTTCAAGCACCGAGCGCATGGTCTCTGCCAGAAATTTGCCCTGGTTATACGAGGGGGTTATGATCGAAACTAATTCATTCATTAAGATAAGCTTTTCTTATTGGTCAACCGGTTTGGTAAGGTCAAACAGATAATAACCCTCACCCTTTTCACATGGATAATGATCGAAAAGATAATTATAGAGGTTCTTCTGCGACTTGAAATCATTAAGTAGAGTGACCAGGAAATATTTCTTGTCTGCCGTCTTCTTGGCGAAGGTTTTCTCGAAGGATTGCTCTTCATTCCCCGCCAGGGATTGCACGGTCATATCTCCCTTGGTCTCCCACAGAGTGGGTTGAACGAAACCCCAGAAGCTCAATCGATAGCCGTAATCATGCGTCAACGCCACGATAGGTGTTCCCTGGCCAATCTTCTCGCCTAGCTGCTTCCAGTATTTCTCTTCGTAATGATAATCGTCAGCGAGGAGGACCGAGCGCGATTTGAACACGGTCAGGGCTGTGGAAAAAACCAAAACTACCGCGATTAAGATACGCACAACCACCGTGGACTTCAAGGATTCGATCTTCTCCATGAATATTGCAAAGAAGAGACCAAAACCCAGGGCGGTCATGGGGATGATTGGTAATTGATAATAATTATGGGTATAGATGTGATAAGCAAAGACAAACCCTTGCAGCAGGTAACCGATCCACAGACAGGTGTAGAGGACCCGTCCTTCCTTCTTGATGAATAGGAAGAAAGCCAACACACCCATGATCAGGGGAATGTAATCAACCACCGATTTGGCCATCATGAACCAACTGAGATACCACTTCGGGTCGGAATACAACGAGGGGAAAAAGCGCGATCCGAACAATGAACCAGAATTTCCTCCAACCGTCGCGCTCAAGACGTTGAAGAGCACACCCGGGAGCAAGGAGATCAGCGCCATCAAATAAACACGCCAGTTGCGTAGTGCCTGTTTGAATCCTCCCATCAGCACAAACCCGATGAAGGGGATGCCAACAAAGAAAATGGCAGTGGCTTTGACCAGGATGGCCAGTCCGGTGAAGATGGACGCCAACAGCGCGCTGCTGAGCGTGTCCTTCTCCTTCCAGCGGTACTGGAAGTACAACGCGGTGACCATCAACGAGATCATCAGCGGGTCCGGTTGGATACTGCGCCCGGCAATGACGCCAAACGGCAGCAGTTCATAGAACGCCAGAGCGGCTATCGCTCCATTTGTTGACATGAGCTTGCGCGCCAATAGAAAGAGCGGGATGCCCCCCAGCACCCAGAACAGGCTGGAATAGACCCGTGGAATTTCAAAATTCTCACCACCTGTCGCTGCGTAGGTCAATGCGGTGAGATGCTCAAGAATTGTCGGTTCAACCAGGACCTCATCTTTTTCCGCTTGAATGCCAAAAGCTCGCTGCGTTTCTGGCAGCGCGCGCGTGGCAGGTAGATCCATTTCGTAATAATAACCCCTTGCCAAAATGAGTGAATGCAACTGACGTGTAGCCGCGAAATCGAGCGGGGGATCGGAAATGTCGATCAGGCGGGTGCCGAAACCAAGCAAGACGAAGAAGGTAACCAATAAAATGCGCACCCACCGGGTATTTGGCAGGAACAAGACTTTATCATCTTTTTGAGTATCGCTCATTGGTCACCTTTGTAGCATCATTTATCGTTTAATTTGGCTGCGCGCGCCTGGATGCGGCGTTCCCGTAGTCTCTGCAGCCCGAGCGGCGCGAAAAGCGCGTATACCATACGATACCACTCCGGCAATATGATATCTGGCGCCAGTAAAAAGCCTCGCCAGTATGACCTGAATGAACGGCTGTAATCACCTGCATCTAACAAGTAGAAGGCATTAATCCGCTCTGCTCCAGCCTGGATATTCGGTAGCAACCAGGCGACGTTCTCGGCATATTCAGGCGCGCTACGCATCCATTCAACGATGCGGTAGGCTTCTTTACCAAATTTGGCTGCTTGTGCCAGGTTTTTACAATCCTCATGGTAATGCGCGCCTGCCCATAACTGGTGAACATATTTCATGCTACCGTACAAACCCACCCGTAACCACAACTGGTGATCCAGCATGAACTGGTAGCTCAAGTCGAGGTACCCCGCGGCTTCTAGCGCGGAGCGGCGCATGAACACCGCCGGTTGCCCAATGATGTGGAAGGTCATCAGATCGGCCAGGCTCCATTTTCCGTAGTGCAGGTTGTTAAGGATACGTCCATCCTTATCTACCACTTGGACATCGCCGAACACAAAGGCCGCATCCGGGTTGGCTTGCAACGCAGCCACCGCGGTGCTGATGGCGCCCGGCTGGTAATAATCGTCCGAATTGACCCAGGCGATGAATTCACCTTTCGCCCGGGCAAAACCTTTGTTGATGCCATCCGCCTGTCCTTTGTCTTTTTCCGAAACCCACCAGGCGAGTTTGCCCGCGTATTTTTTGATGATCTCCAAGCTGCCGTCTGTAGAACCACCATCGGCAATAAGATACTCAATATTGGGATAATCCTGTTCGAGCACCGAGCGGATGGTCTGCTCAAGAAAACTTGCCTGGTTATAACTAGGGGTGATAATCGAAACCAGCGGCTGGGAGCTCATCCTAGAAAAGTCCCTCGTAATCCGCTTTGGGGAAAACGGTCAGCTTTCCACCCACGGTGGCGTCAATGATCTCACGTCCAGCTTTCTTATACGCTTCGCGTGCCATGGTATAGGCAATTTCGGAAGTTTCCAGGTCAGGCAATTGCCAGCGAAATCCTTTACCAAAGTAACCGGGGTTGAAATGGTTGGGGTCATCACCGCTTGAGACCACTGTGGTATTGGGTTTTCCCTGGGTGGCGAAGCTGTGATCCACCCCAATCAAAATCGCCTGCTTGAAACCAAGGTGGAAAGCTAATTGCATGGCCACGTAAGTGACTGTGGCACCCTCCCACAGCCTGCCAGCAGCATTACCGTTGAAACAAGGCAACTCGTATGTGGTATAAAGGTAATGCAAGTTTTGCGCTGGCTGGATCCATTTGCGCCCGCGCCAGGAAACGAAGGTGGGAATGGGTAGCGCGCGGATATCTTCCGCGCATTGTTCGGTGACCAAATCATTGACCGTTAATAGCATCGAAGTCTTGAAACCCAACTCAGGGAAAGCCAGGTAGAAACGATTCATTCCAATGGTGAACTCGTTCTGCAACTTGGTCAGGTCGGTATTGCGTAGACTGGGGCCATTGCCAATGATAAAACAGCGCTCACCTTCATGGGTGTTACGCAAGGCTTTCAATTTTCTAATCGACTCAACCCGCCAAGGATGGAACTGGCTTTCTGGCCAGTGGGTAGCGATGATGGCAGAATCGCGCGCGGTACGCAGCGAGTTGGCAAGAGGGACGGGAAGGGAATGAATAAGTTTCGAGCGCATAGGTCACTCCGTACTCAGTCGGGCGGTGGCACCGCCGTCGACGACGAGCGCCTGCCCGGTCATGAATGAGGACTGATCATTATCCGCCAGGAAATAAATGGCGTGAGCAATCTCCTCGGGGGTACCAATACGACCATTGACCGTCTTTTTTGCTAAGTTGTCAAGGCGTTCGGTGACGGATGGGCCGCTCATGTGTTCGCGGTTCATACTGTCACGCAGCATGGGGGTATCGACCGCGCCAGGAAGCACCGCGTTGACTCGAATGTTATCAGGGGCGAATTCAATAGCCATGGCACGGGTCAACGCCAAAATACCGCCCTTACTGGCAGCATAGGCAGCGATACTGGCAGAGGTCTGCACCGCATGGACGGAAGAGACATTGACGATTGCTGCTTTCCCCGCTTTCACCAGTAAAGGATGGGCATAACGCGCGCCAATAAAGGTTGGACGTAAATTGGTTGCAATGGTCTGATCCCATTCTTCCACGCTAGTATCGATGATGGGCTTGTGGATTTGTACCGCGGCGTTGTTCACCACAACATGTAGCACCGGTGTAAAAGCAGCCGCTTCTTGAAAGACCTCAACGATCTGCTCTGGGATCGAAACGTCTTTTTGGATGAACAAACCGTCTTTCGGAAAACCCGGACCAAATTCGTTGCGGTCCACGCCGATCACCGTCCATTCATTTTCAGCGAATAAACTTACCACTGCCCGGCCAATCCCTCCGGCCGAACCAGTCACCAGTGCTACGCGTTTTTCTTGTGACATCATATCCTCGTTTACTGTATTTTTGCCACTTGATCCAGGTCGTTTGCCGGGATCGCGAGACCGTCGAGCAGGTTTCGGATCGTGTTCCAATGAACGCGTTCCCATGCCTGTGGGCTTGAATTTGAATTATGCGCCGCTAACATCACGTTGTCCATCTTGAGCAACGGTGAATCCTTGGGCAATGGCTCAAACTCGAAAACGTCGAGGGCTGCGCCAGCAATCTGTCCAGTCTGCAACGCCACGATCAGTGCCTTCTCATCCACTACAGGACCACGTGAGGTATTGATCAGGATGGCGTCTCTTTTCATCCAGGATAGCGTTTCCGAGTTCATCAAGTGACGGCTGGAAGGGTTGAGATCGGTGTTCATGCTCACGAAATCTGCCCGCTGCAGCAGGTCTTTGAGGCTGGTCATCTCCACCTTGTTCTCGATGAGAAAATCGGGGGCGATGGGTTGGATATCGTTACCAAGTATGGTCATACCAAAACCGCGCGCCCGCCGGATGACTGCCTTGCCCACGTTACCCACACCAACCACACCCAGGGTACACTCAGAGAGCGAACGTCCGGCAAGCTTCTGCCAGATACCGTCTTTCATCGCGCGATCCATCCAGGGCAGACGGCGAGCAAACGCCAGCATGTAGCCCATTACCGAATCGGAAACCGGCAAGGTAAAGGCATTGGGTGTGTTCTTAAGGGCAATCCCAAGTTCCTGGCAGGCGTCCTTATCGATGGAGTCGATCCCCGTTCCCCACTTTGAAATCACTTTAAGGCGTGGTAGACAACCCTCAAGTACACGGCGAGAATAACGGTCATCACCGCAGATAGCTCCGTCAAATTGACCCGCGTATTTTAAAATATCTTCTTCTTCAAGCCGTTCTTCTACATGCGGTGTGATCAATTCAATACCATAGTGAGAAAAGATCGGCCGAAACCGATCAATCGTGGGCAGCATGTACGGCGCGGACATCAAGACTGAAATCATTTTTCACCTTTCGATTATTGAATCGAATGAAATAATTATAAAGCAATTTCAAGGGCTGAATTACTGGTTGGGCTCATATAGATAGAGGTTGAAATCATCCTTGCCACGGATCACACCGATATCGATCAAACGTCCGGGAAGAAATTCATGATAAGGATCAGATGAAAGCAAGATGTAGGAATTACCATAAACATAATTCAAGGGGATCGCGTCCAGAAACGCTCTGGCGGCACCAGATTGCAAAGCCTGGAAATATTGCACGCTGTTTATTAACCCATCCAGGTTTACCACCGTACGGTCGTGAATGAAATATCCGACAAAACCGCCACCGGTCATGCCGATATTTGAACCAGGCTCAGTTAGCCGTTCGACCTCTTTTACTTCAGCCAGGTATGCGTATTCATCCTTCTTGCTGACCTGAGAGGGATAAGTGGATTTAATGTAATCGAGATGCTTCGCACCAAGAATGGCAACCGCCAGCACTGCGATCGTTACCGTCCAGGCAAATTTGGGTTTAAATCCATCCAGCCAGGCAAAGAAAGGATCTAGAATAACCGCAGCTAGTAAGATGAGTGTCATCATCTGACACACCCAATACCACGAACGCATTGCCTGATATCCCACGGTATTGTAATAGGCAATTTGAAAAAGACTCCCAAGCAACAATGCTGGCAACATCAATCGCACAGATTTTTTTCCAGCCTGTTTGCCATGAGAATTGAGAATCGCGAAAACCGCGCAGATCAATAAAAGGAATAAACCAAGAAAAAGTACAGAGTGTATGATGACTGATTCATTCTTTACCAAAGCAAGGATGGATTCAGCCACTGAATCCAATTTAGACGTGACCAGCGACCAGGGGCTGTCGCTGCTACGTGGGCTGAGTCCGAGCAGGGTCATCAATGTACTTTGGCGAGCGTAGGGCGTATTAGGTAACGTGCTCCACCAAACTTTTACCCGTCCGCTCACTGGCGAGAAGGTACCGAAGATCAATTTATTGAAAGTGACATAGATTCCCATCAATATCGCGATCGGAGTGGCAAATCCAGCTCCGCGAAGCAACGCGGCTTTCCAGTTCTCCTTCACCCACTTGCTAAATTGTTTGAAAGGTAGAATGTTAATTTCGCCAGTCTTACGAACAACCAGGCGCGCACAGAAGATCAAAGAACTACAAATTGCTGCATCGAGAGCCAACAGGGAACGCGAGAACATGGGGAATAAACCGATCAGGCGTAAAAGTGCCATAATCGCATACATTACAAGAAAATTGATCCCGGCAGCAATTAGCTGAAACACAAGTTTTTGCCAGGGTTTACGGTCTGAAAAACCCCGATACATCCCGCAAAAATAATACACAATTGGCTTGACCAAAACCGCGATTCCGAGGGAAGGATAAATTGAATAGGCATTGACCTGAACATTGTTCAGTCCAAACCGCAGCACCCAACTGGCCAACATCGAAAAGCAAATCACCGCCAGGTCAAAAATGTACTGCCGGGGAATACGCGTCACTTTGAACATAAGAAAAAAGCCAACCACAGCCACGATGAAGACGTTATCCAGCCTGGCAAAAATGGTCAGCGCTCCAATCAGCCCCGCTACGGTCATCTGTTTGAAGGTGACCTTTTCCGCGAACAACAGACGCTCAGCCATGGATACCAGAAGTATTAAGAAGAAAGCACTGATGGCTGATTCCATGCCGTGTTCAGTGACTGTGGAGTAGATCGTGGGAAGCAACGCCCACAGGAACGCCCCTACCGCCGCTGCTGCGGGATGGAGGTGACGCGCCAACAAACGGTACATCACCAGCGCTGTGGCAGCATTGAACAATCCGCTGATAATTACCAACACCCTGAGAGGCAGGATCAGATCAAAATGAGCCAGCCAAAACACGCAAAGGCAAACCACCATCCATAGGGGGTGAAAACCATTGGATAAATTGATACCGTCGAATGAAAACCCGTGACCAGAAAGGAAATTTACAGCTACTTTGTAATAGAAAAAGGCGTCGTCTGTGTTATACCAATTGAGCATCGAGTTGGCAGGGGTTAGCGTGACGTAAACGCTGCCGGCCAACGCTGACAGAACCAGGACCACTTGTATGACGATCGACCATTTCTTTGGCATGGTTACTTGGCTTTATGGGCAGTCTTCCTTGCCTCGATCAGCAACTCGACCAGGCGGAAATCAATCTCTTCATCGATATCCCAAGCTTCATCCCGGTCGATCTCGAAAAGATACGGCCGGTCTCCCAGACGGTTGCGTTTATTAGCCAGAATGCCCGCGGTGAACAGATACATGCAGGAATTCTCCTCGTAGACTGGTGGAAGGTCCTGGGTTTGAAGTAAGATGTTTGGATTGTGATTGATAGCGCGACCCAATCCGTCCCACAGACGTGATTGCAACCGGGTGACAGCAAAAAGAGAGTCATATGCAGGATAAAGTCTGGTTAACGTTTGAATCGCTCTGGAGAAAGTCTCAGGCTTGACCAGCGGATTGGTACTGTGAGTTTGCAGATAAAGGTCCGAGGGGAATTGCGAGACGTCGTACATTAAGATTTCATTCATCGGTATGGTATCAGCGCGCAAGGATTCTGGACGATCTAACACTTTTACTTGAGGAAAATTTTCGTGGATTCCCTGTATGACTTCAGGACTATCGGTATCCACCACCAACTGTGTGATCTCTTTTACTTGCTGTAGGGTGGAAAGGATGTGTTGGTAAAGTGGGCGACCATCGAGCAGGCGGTAATTCTTTCCGGGAACCCGTTGTGAATGGTGCCGCATGGGCACGAGCGCCGTGACTGTCTTGAAATCCATTTCGCCTCCTCTACTTTTTCCCATCCATTGTATCATTCCGTTCAAGTAATTCGTGGTACCGGATCGGTTCCACCTGGCGTTCAGAAACCTGGACGACTCGTTCATGTGGATAATAGAATGCCTGCTTCAATTGCCAGGTGAGCGGACCGGATTGTTTGTATCCCTGATAGGTTCCGCTAAACTGGTACCAGCGAAAGCGTACAATATTCCAGAAATCGCGTCCCAGACGGTGTTGCCGTCCGGATTCGCGCCAATCGTTGAAAATATTCTGAAAGAACAGGCGATACAGATCTCGCCGGGAGAAGGTCTCATGCGGATAGATTTGTTTGAACGCCATTCCTTCACGCCGGTAACGATTGAAGATGCCATCCAGCGACTCATTGTGAACGTGGATGACTTCCGCCTCGGCAACATAGCTGATACCGAAACCATTTTCCTGAACCCACTTGCCAAAAGCCAGGTCTTCAAGCCCGGGCAGTGCTTCGTCATAAGGGTGTTGTTCCCACAGGCTGCGGCGGATCGCAGCGTTGGCGTTGTTGCAAAAAGGGGTGGCCTGACGGCGTACCGAGCGGTCTGGGAACCATTGGTGAAAGATCTGATGTTCGGCGAATTGGGTGGTATCGCAACCGCGTTGCTTTCCAAAGGTCAGTCCGATAGTCTCATCAGCGAAAGGCTCGATCAACGATGCTAACCAGTCGGGGTATACTGGGTAAACATGCGCCGAAGCCATCACCACTATATCGGCTTTTGCCTGAGTGATGCCCATATTGAGCGAACGGCCAAAGGTAAACTCATCCGGACGGATGTTCACGATTTCTACCGGAAATTGTTTGGCTCGGGCTATTGTACGATCCGTAGAACCAGAATCGACCAGGATGATCTGCACATCCTTCACCGTCTGCGCGGTGATACCAGCCAACAGCTTTTCAATGTGCGATTCCTCGTTATACGCCCGGATGATGATGGAACAAACTGGTTTCTGGCTCATAAGGATAGTTCAAAGGGTTTCTTCATGAGGATGCCTTCCAGGATGGCCTGGATGGTGGCAGAATGTTCAGGCGTAAGATCTGATAGTTTAAATTCCTTGAGGGTCACATACCCCTTCCAAACGCCATCTTCCCTGAGAAAAGCATCGAATGGAAGCGAGGAACAGTAAAGTTGATAGTATAGAAATCGTCTGGCGTTCGCTTTGAACTCGTCAGGCACCTGGATGGTTTCAGCCTTCAGTAACTCATCCAGCATCTTGAAGTAAGCAGCCTTCGATTCAGGCAGATAAGCCGTTTTCAACTGGGTGAAACGCGCCTTACCGGCAGCCAGCACAACCTTGCCCATCAACGAGGCTTCAAGGCCGATCGTCGAATTATAGACCATTACAAAATGCGATCGCTGGATCAGATCATACGAGCTGAGGAATTCGCGTGAATCCACGAAAACAACATTGTCGTATTGAGTCAGGTTCCGTTCGTTCGCCCAACCCCGTACGCTTTCTCGCGCTTCCTTACCCTCACGGTGTTCATCCGGGTGGGCTCTAAGCACGAATAACGTATCAGGGTGTGTTTTAATCACCTCAAGCACATTATCAAGCCAAATGAACATCTCCTCGAAAATTGTGTTGGCATGTACCTGGCTGGTATCGAAAATGACGTTGGTAAAGACAGGAACGATCTGTTTGAACCTGGCAGCTTTCTCCAGAAAATCTGCTGGAAGCCCTTTCATTTCAGGCCAAAAACGGATTCCTGCCATGGTGAAATTGCCCTGGAAACGTTGACTGAGATAATGATCGAGTTTCTCGTTCATCGGGTCGGTCAATTGGAAATGATCGCTGATGTGGATAGGATAGGCGGTAGCTTCGCCTTCGGTGAAGAAAGCTGTGAACGGTCTCATCCCCACTTCATGGGTGATCACCCGAATCTTGTGTTTTTGACCAACAAATCGGGCAGCAGCTTCTGGAAAGAACATACCGTTGAAGACCACAATCGCCTGCGGGTGTACTTCGGTCACCAAAGCTCCGAATTGCTTTACCACGTTCCACCCAGAAAGGATAAAGTGGCGCATGAACTGCTGTGTGTTGGGGTCATCGTTCAAATGATGGCGTCTTAATACCCAACGCAACGAATTCACCGCCCAAAAACCAAGTGGCGCATCTTCGTGAGTGAAGGCGATCAGTTCCGGGACGGAAAGTGTTTCTATTTCCTTTTCTAAAGCGACATCAGAACGATATTCAAACCAACGTGTGGGAATGTTCTCGTAAACAGCGGCGCTTTGGGCGATACAGCGGTCACATGGGGGAGCTTTGCTCACGTCATCACGATTGCTGCCAAGCACGCAACGGCTTAATCCTGCTTTGCAAGCAAATTGAATAATTGGCACGCCTTGCATCCGTAACGCCTGAGCGGTGAGATATGAATACGCGGCATTCTGGCTCATCGCCTGCAGTCGCGTAGACGCGTTGAAAAAAATAACAGGCGCCTGGTCGGATTTCTCAAGAGCATACTGCGCCACTTCCCGACTCAAATACTGCCAGCGCCGGTTGCTTGCCGCATGGACCCAGCGCTGGTTAATCGCCTGTTTCGCTCTAGATACCAGATTGGTCATTAACTCTGCACTCTGCGCAATTTTTTCAACGAAGATAGCTCACTATCGTATACCTTCTTGACGCCATCACCGATAGATTGTTCGGTCACACGGATATACTTGACTAATTTCTCAAATCCTCCGGGTTCCACTGAGGCAGATTGATCGGAACCCCACATGGCGCGGTCGAGTGTGATGTGACGTTCGACCATGCATGCGCCCAACCCGACTGCCACAGCAGAAGTGACAAGACCTACCTCATGCCCGGAATATCCAATTGGGCAGGAGAAAGTATTACGCAGGGTCTCGATCATCTTCAAATTCAGCTCATGCGGATCGCACGGATAAGTGCTGGTGGCATGGCATAAGACCAGATTCTCCTCACCCAGTAGTTTGACTGCGTTCTTGATCTGTTCCATCGTAGACATACCGGTGGAGAGGATTAGCGGTCTGCCGGTCTTGCGCAGGTGTTTGAGCAGGTTCGTGTCGGTCAGTGACGCTGACGGAATCTTATAGCATACAGGATTGAATTTTTCCATAAAATCGACCGAGGGTTCGTCCCACACAGAAGCAAACCAAGTGATGCCCAATTCTTTGCTGTAACGGTCAATTTCAGCATATTCGGCTTCACCGAATTCAGTCTTATAGCGGTAATCGAGATAGGTGATGTATCCCCAGGGTGTCTCACGCATCTGACCCCGCTGTTCGGGTGGAACACATAGCTCGGGTGTACGCTTCTGGAATTTAATGGCGTCCACTCCAGCGTGCTTGGCTGCCTGGATCAATTGTTTGGCTAGTTCGATGTCTCCATTATGATTGATACCGGCCTCGGCGATGATGTACGCCGGGTGACCATCCCCGACCTTCCTATTACCAATACTGATTTCTCTAGTCATTGATTCTCTCCTGATCGCTGAGGGTCGTTACGCAGCAAGAAAGCTGCCAATCAGATTCATGTCGCATTGTTCGGTGCACTTGATTCCTGGTTTCAAATCGAAATGATCGTTGCGGAATTGTTTGTATTTTTCGCTATTCCAGATGTCACGCAAGGATTCGGTGGCCACATTGCCAAGTATGATCTCGTTGTTGAAGTCTTCCACGCATTCCACCGCTTCACCGTTGGATTTGATGGTCATGGATGACCAGGGGAATTGGCAGAACTCCAGCCAATGGATGGATTTGGTTTGCTGCTTGTTGTCTTCGTACCACATCTGATCCTGGCTCTTCAGGTAAACATAGACGTCCATTCCCTTAAAAGCTTCCTGCAGTTTTTCGAACTCATCTTGTTGCCAGGGTTTGTTCAAGTTGATCATGGTGATGACAATGGTAGTTTTGTAGTTACGCTGCGCCTTCAGATCGAGTAGTTTGAGAATGTTTTTATACGATTCAGTGAAGTTGGAAGCCTGGCCGCGCACCTCTTTATGGCGTAGATCGTCGACGCTCTCAATGGAATACTTTACGTACCCCAGGCCGTTCTCAAAGGTCTCTATGGTACGGTCCATATTAATATTGGCAGGGTTGCATGAGAAATAACTTTCAAGACCTTTCTCGGTCATCCATTTCACATATTGCGGCATGTTTTTATCGAGCAAGGGGTCACCGTATCCGTGCAGCACGATCACGCGCGGGATCACATAGAGGAAATAGTGATTCTCACTCATCTCGTTTTTCTTGATACCGTAATTCTTCTCGGCAAAAGCTTCCCAGCGGGCGATTTGTTTAGGGGTAAACGGGCTGAGTTGGTCGATGACACGCTTGAACATATCGGGTTTCATGGTCTCAATGGGACGGGTCATGATAGTGGTACGGGGGCACATCTCACAGCGCATGTTGCAAGCGTTGGTGGTTTCAATGTTATAGACGACCGGCTGGGGAGATCGGAATGATTCCAATTTCTTAACCAGGAACTCGCGATCCATTTTTTCACCGCTCATCAAACGTTTTTTGAGATCATAAACCTTCATATAAAATTCAATATCAAACATGCGTGACTCCTTTATTCCATGCCTTTAAGTTTTGGCTGCGTCAACCGGTCCAGGAGCAGATTACATAGCTCCCGTATGGCTCCACGCCCGCCATCCAATTTTAAAACAAGATCTGCCTTCGCAATAATATCAGGTTGCGCGTCGGCTGGGCAAACTGCGTACCCTGCCACCGGAAAACAGGGCAGGTCATTCGTATCGTTGCCAACGAAGATCACCTGTGCCGGATCGAGCTTTTTATCAGTGATCACTTTCCTCAGCGCGGTCTCCTTATCTTCCACCGCCTGCAGGAAGGGAACCTTCATTTTATCGCATCTTGCCTTGACTACCAGGTTGGTTTCGGTGGAAATGACCAGACACTCAATACCGAGTTTCTTCCTTAGGATATTTAATCCCAGGCTGTCACTACGGTTCGCAGCTACCATCTCTTCGCCTTTTTCGCTAACCCAAACGCGGTTATCGGTGAGCACACCGTCAAAATCCATCGCCAGCAAAGCAACCTTTTTTGGGAATTGTCGCTTACTCGGACCAGGGGTGACCATCTCTAAACCACCTTCACGCACCAGACGCTCGTACTGGATCCAATCAGCAGGTGAATCAATGTCCACGGTGAAACGCGGATCAATGTGCAATACCATGATTACATCACCGCTCATCGAGTTCTTTTCCAGGATGGCTCTTGGACGGATGGCATCGATGTGACCGGTTTGCCAGTAAGTGGTCGGAAGCTGCTGCCGTGGCGCGTTATAGGCTTCTTTGACACCTTCAACAGTTAAAAGGGGGTGCATCACACCTTTGGCATCCACCCGCCACATTTTAAAAGGGTTTTGACCCGATTCAACCACGCCACGTACCGAATCAGCTTCTGGATGATCGATGAGGATTTGGATGGCATCATCCACACAGGAGCGGGGACGAATTGGTGAGGTCGGCCGCAGTTGGATGACAATATCAGGCATGTATCCTTCATTCTCTTTGAGCCATTCCAGGGCATGCTTGAACACTGGCAGATCGGTGGTATTGTCCTGTGAAAACTCCGCGGGACGCAGGAAAGGCGTTTCGGCACCGTACTTTCGTGCCACTGCCGCAATCTCTTCATCGTCTGTCGAGACGATCGTGCGTGTGACGTATTTTGATTGCAATCCGGCTGCGATCGAATACGCGATCAAGGGAAAACCGGCAAAATCGCGGATATTTTTACGCGGAATACCCTTCGAGCCCCCGCGAGCGGGAATGATTGCCAATACCTCTGGTTTAATTACCATGCCGTCCAACCTCCATCCACAACAACATTGCTGCCAGTCATATATGAGGATGCGTCTGAAGCCAAGAAAAGCAAGGCTCCGTTCATCTCGTCCTTGCGAGCCATACGTCCCAATACGGTGCGGGCAGAATAATTCTTAACGAAATGTTCTTCATGGTTATTGAACACGCCGCCAGGGGTTAATGAATTTACCCTGATCTCGGTATTGGCGTAATAAGTTGCCAAATATTTTGTGAATCCCAGAATACCAGCCTTGCTGACCGAGTAATAGACAGGTTTGTACGTACGGGGCTCGTCAGGGATCTCGTAAAGCCGCTGATCTGGTCCACTCAAACCATAGATGGAACAAATATTGATGATCGAGCCTTTGCCCTGTTTGACCATCTGTCGGCAAACCGTCTGGGTCACCAAAAAAGGTCCTGTCAGGTTGACTTCGAGAGCATCCTGCCACGATTTCAAGGGATAGCTCTCAAAAGCGTTGCTGGTAGTTTGTGTATGGGTCGGGTCGAACTTGGGATCAAGCGCAGCGCTGTTTACCAACACATCCAGTGAACCTGAACGGGTGACGATTTCGCCCACAGCTTTTTCAACGGAGACCGGATCTGTAACATCAAGTTGAATGGGATGAACATGCTGGATTTGCGATTTCAAACCCGCGATTGCGTTTTTCGCCAATCCGAGATCAAGGTCGGCGCAATAGACCTCTGCGCCAGCTTCGGCAAGCGTACGGCAAAATTCCTTGCCTAAAAGACCCGCGCCGCCGGTTACCAATGCCACTTTACCTTTCAATGAAAATTGATCAAAGATCATCGCTTGCCTATCAATTTGGTGATTTTCTAAGCTTAGCCGAACATCCTGTTCGAGCTGATTGAAGAATTGCCTGCGTCATTTCCAAAGCAGCGATTCCGTCGTCAAGAGTACAAATCGGATCAGTTTCACCTCGTGCCACTTTTATAAAATGACGCATTTCATCCATAAACATTGTGTTCCTCACAAAACCGGTCGGGGGTTGAACCTCTTCCCAGGTATTGAGAGCCGCTAAATAACATCTGGCGATGGTGGTCGCGTTATCCCAGGTGATCATGCCTTCGGTTCCAATGATCTTGAGGGTGTGTTCTCCAGGTCGCTGCATGTAATCCAGGTGAATGTGCGCCTGCGCTCCAGATTCATATTGCGCTATGATATCCGCTGTATCTTCCACATCAAGGCTTAATCCCTGATTTGAAATAGCCGCGTTGAGAGCAATCCCCTCTCCCAGAAGCCAGCGCAGATAATCAAGGGGATGGCAGAGGGTATTTACCACACCGCCACCCAGGTCAGCCCTGGCAGCGTAACTCTGACGGTAGTCCTCCCACGGATGCCAATCCGGCAAATATTCACCCCAGCAAACATATGCGGAGACGACCTTGCCGATCTTGTTCTCCTGTAACCACTTCTGTGCCTGACGCAATCCAGGGTTAAAGCGGAAATGGAAACCTGTCAAGAATCTGCCTCCGCCAATTTCCAAAGCTCTTTTCAGGGTATCGATTCCTGAGAACGAATCGGATATCGGTTTTTCCATGAGAATCGAGCAGCCAGCTTCAGCAACCGGTATGGCTGTCTGCATATGAAGCTTTGTCGGGTTGGCGATAATAACCGCGTCTGGTTTCAAAGCCAGCGCGTCATCCATTGAAGTAACCACTGGGACGGTATCGTACCCCGAATCTTTCAATGTTGAATGGTAGGTGCGGAGAAGGACAATATCCTTTTCGCCCAGATTGATCAGGTTTTCAAGATGGCGTTTACCAATTGAACCAAAACCCACAATCACGGATTTCACAAGGTTCTCCTTGTGGTCTTTTTACATTCCAATATAGCTGGAATGATTAACATCGAATAATCTCAATCATTTTACAAAGAAGTATCAAACTTTCACATGGTTTGGCGTGACGTATCTTGTGATCATAACAGAAGTAGAATTCACAAACTACGGGGCATTCTTTGAAAGATGATATATTCCAAAACATCTTTTTGACATCATACCGTCATGTCTCTTTTGTTACTACGAACCAGGCGTTGACCTGGTAATCCCCTTCTGGGTTCTTAATTGTAACTGCAATTCGATATTTTCCCGGCTTGGATAATTTGAAATTTACAGAACTCTGATTCACACTTTCTTCAAGTATTACTTCACCAGTTGAAGTATCTTGAATATTCCAAGTGTATTCAGTTATCAGATTAGGCTCCGTCTGCTGTAATTGTATCTGGTAATCATTCCCTTGATTTGTAATTTTATAATCCGAGTAAAAAAAGGTTTGATAATAATGGAGCGAGGTTTCATCGATGGGCAGGTTCAAATAATTAGCGAGCTTTTGCGCGATCTCTACCGAAATGATCACCGATCCAAAAATAGAAACATGGGTTGTATTGGCAAAATGCAAATGATTGAACTGGCTTTGTTCATATGTAAAGTATGGAATATTGTTTTCTGAGGTGAACTTGTCAATTTCACTGGTCAATTCGGGTACTTGTGAAATGACTGGCACGCTTGTGATTATCAACTGAATGCCTTCTGCTTTGCACAAGTCATAAATTTTTTGAAGATAGGCCAAATTTTCGGCACTTGTAGATATCGAGTTAATCCAGGATTCCTTTAGTCCTCCCGAATAATCTGTCTGAGAAATGATGTTCTCCTTTGGATTCGCCCCCATATCTTTAGTAATTGCAAAATTTTTCTCTTCAAATGCATGGTATACAAAATTCGACGTGTAATGAGACAATGGATTCCAGTAAATGCGCGTCCGCAATGCCGGGAAGATGGAAAACGCGTTCTCCAACCCAAGAAATTCTTTCGCGACCATATACCTGTTGATATCAAATCTTCCGGGATCCAGGAACTCGTAAATATATCCCATGTCCTCGCTTCCAGTGACATTTGTTGCAAAAGACTCAAGAACAACCACCTTAGGATGTTGGTATCGCAGAAGTTCTTTTAACTCATAATAAGTAACAAATGTATTTTCGCCAGGTACGCCCACCACATAAGAATTGACTGGAATAATATTGTCAATAATTTGTGGTTGAAATGTACTGAAGTTATGAGAATTGCCCATGAATACTACATCTATTGAGTTTTTTGGTAAACGATAAAACATAGACCATCGATGGTTCTCATCTTCCATTGCTAAATTTAATGATCCAAACAAAATCAGAATTACCAAGAGAAAACTAAACAAACGGATTAAATTCTTCTTCAATCTTTCACCTGATCATTGTTATTTGTTCATAAAAAAAATGCCTCCCAATTGTAACTTAAGAAAAGGAACTCAAGAAATTCTTGAGTTCCTTTTGAGCCTTACTTTAACATGAGATTTCTATACGCCATGGAGATTGGCATCGATTATTGTTTTTTTGCATTTTTCGATAAACTCATAATCCTGAGAATACCAATCGCGCAAATTTTTTACAGCCTGGTCACTCAGCTTCCTGTCGAGGCTTTCTGGATTCCTGTGGGCAACAATGGCATTCGTTGGCAAAACCGTCTTCGCAGGAAGTTTTAGCTTTCTTTTCAATATCTCAAAATCATGATCAAGAGTCTCCTGAAAACCAATAAAGAAAATATCGCTCTGTCTGGAGGAAAAATACTCTTCATCACCAAACCAATACCAGTAATGGTTTCGAACATGCTTGATACTGTTCATCGCGAACTTGGCGAATTCTTGTTCACTGGTCACTGATGAGGATAATGATTCCGCGAGTTGGTTGGGTGTTGTAAATCTTTCAAAGACGACTTTTTCATCAGGTGTCCACGGGCTATACAAACGAGGTCTACCCTCGCGTTGTCGACTATAGAAACCAGAGACATAACGTGTGATTGGATCACGGAGGAAAAAGATGACACCCTCACCCACTGGCGCGTCTTTTAATGTAAAGCTGTGAGAATGAGGGTAGATTACAAATCTGCCGTGACGATAATAAGGTTTCAAGGCAAATTTAATAGCCGTTCCCCCCGTTTTCCCTACATGAATTAAATGGATGAATCTCTTTCCTGAGATCTCATCCAATTTTCGTTCCACTCTCCTGAAAAAATAAACCACGATTCTCTCCAAGAAACATTACATATAATGTACTTATGTCTAATAGTGGACGAGTGTTTATTGTTCGCTAATATTCTACACTAATTATCTATACCCAGGTCAATAATTATTGAATTTCCAGTGGAGAATTGTAGAGTCTCGGTACTTAATAGCCTGGTTCACAAATGATTTGTAATTCGCCTGATATGTGAAATCGGTAAATATGCGATCTAGAATACTAGTGAATGCAAAATAAAACGGCATTGAGTTTGTTCAGAGGCTAAATTCTTCTAAGATAATAACTGGCTGAAAAAATATTTTTTAAAGGTGTCAATCTAAAATTTCATAGCACCCAATAAAGCGCTATAATTACCTCCCTGAAACAAGAAATACCATCAGATTTCCTGTTCCAAATTAACCTCATCAAGGAAAACGATGCAAGACAAGCTCACAACGTCAAAGTACACCAGGAAGATGATTAGCCTGGTTCAAATTTCCAGGAAGAAAATCGATAAGCAATTTCGATTATTGACCTGGAAAATGCGCAGCAAACCAGGCTTTTTGATCCTGGGCGCAATGAAATCTGGCACAACCAGCCTGTACTACTATCTTACGCAACATCCTCAAATAGTCCCCGCCATGACCAAGGAAGTCCATTTTTTCGATGGTGGTCGTGAAGGTGGCTCTGATGATTACCAAAAAGGAATTTCCTACTATCTCTCGTACTTCCCATATGTTTCAGAACTAAACGGTGGTAAACAAACCTTTGAAGCCACACCCAGCTATATCTTTCATCCCTTGGTTCCCGAGAGAATTCATGAAACTTTACCCAATGTAAAGATGGTCGTGTTGTTGCGCAACCCAACACAAAGAGCAATTTCGCATTACTTCCACAAGAAGCGCACCGGGGTGGAAACATTGCCCATGATGGAAGCCTTTCAAAAGGAAGAAACCAGGCTTAAACCAATTTTCAGTTCAAAGGACTATTTCAATAAAGACCTGCGCGATTTTTCCTATAAGATGCGCGGTCATTACGCGGAGCAATTGGAAAGATACTTCAAGTTATTTCCCCGTGAACAATTCCTGATCCTCTCCAGTGAAGATTTTTTTACCAATACCCAAGACTGCCTGAATCGGATCTTCAAATTCATTAACCTTGAGATGAATGTCAAGATCGAAGATCTCTCCCCCAAATTTGTGGCGAAAAACAAAGAGACCGTAAGCCAGGAAGTTGTCGACTACTTGAACGACTATTTCCGCCCAAAGAACCAGGCGCTATATCAACTGCTTGGAACCGATTTTGGTTGGAAGTGAACCTAGTAAAAGTCTAACCCCCCTGCAAGTTATTCCCAATGATTTTCCTTTACCACACGCGAAAATAGCGAATTACTTTTCCGTTTTCGCAGAAATAAGCTCCTTGAGTTTTCGCTGAACTCTGAACCAGAAACTCCTTACTGATTTATATCGGGTGGCGGGCATTTCTATCCAACGCCGGTGTTCATTTGCACGGACGATCTGTTGACCACGGAACGCCCAGAGCGAATCCAGATCATCCCTGGCTACAGCATCCATATACGCGGCATCTTTGGTCCATGGCGTTTCTTCGCAGAATCTCTTTTCCCACTCAAGCGACTCTTTGTTCGATTGTTGACGTAGAAGCGGAGTGACCTTTTCCGACCCTTTGACGCCCAAGTAGGTATAGATCTCTTTCATTTTGGCTTCGTAATTCGTTACCAAATCATCGAACCAGATATGCAAAGATCGAAAATCGTTGGATTCCAGAAAATTCTTCCAGGCAAAATCATCAGCCAGGAGCATATCAAAACATGCCTCAATATGTTCGCGATCGTACAAAGCAGGCAATACATATTTCTTATAATCCTGGTCCTGGTCGGTGGTTTCATTCCAAATACCCGTTTGCAAGGCTTTGGAATAAGAGATCGCTTGCCTGATCTTTTGTTTTCGCTGCAAGAAAATGAATTTCGCGTTCGGGAAAAAGAGCTCTGTCACTTCGCCATCGGTAAATGTCAATTCCAAAAATGTCAGGGCATTCCTGGCCATTCTTTGAAAATTCTGGAACTGGCTACGGTGGAATTTTGTTCCCATCACGCGATTTCTGGTTTGAAATTCGATACCTTTGCGGATGCAGGCAACCGGATCATCAATGCTGGCGATAAGATTGAAGCGTTTTCGATAATTCGCGTTGAGATTAAATGCCTCGATCGGAAAACCATATTCGATCTTCTGCAAATGCGCGCTTAAGAGGGTGCTCCCGCTTCGAGGTGTCTCCAGGATCAGGTAGCTGGATTCAGGAATTGGGAATTGCGGATAATGCTGTAATAATTTTTCCCTTGCCTTTGCAACCTTTTGTTTATCCATTTTCATGATCCTGGTTGGCAATAATTTAATTCGCTTCTTTCTTTTCAAATTTTTGCGAAAGGAACGCGAGGATATGTTTACCAGCAGCTGGCCAATTTAACTCTTTCTCGTATCTGACTCGTGCTGAACGTCGTAGAGTGACATATTCATCAGGATGTTCCATGTAGTATTTGATTACCTTAACGTATTCTTCCGCCGGGCTCAAAGCCGGGAGGACAATCCCTGAAATTTTGTCTTTGACCGTACTGCCAATGCCGCCGACGTTATCAGACAGAGATGGAATTCCAAAGGCAGCGGCTTCAGTGGTAACGATTGGCGCCGCGTCATATCTGGCTGGATGGATCAGGAAATGCGGCCAATAATATTGGCTGGCGTACTCCTTGAGTTGAGTTTCGTCTGATTTCTTGAACTTGCCAATATAGATCACCTGATCAGTACTCTCGCCGGTCATTCCGACAATGTGTAACTTTGTTGGTATTTGCTGTTCGTTGAGTAATCTGACCACTTCGATCGCGATATCAATTCCCTTGCGTTTGTACTCGCGTCCAACAAGCAACAATCGCAGCTCTGAAAAATCCGGCTTGGAAAAATCAACCTTTTGAGGAACTACCCTTTCAGGCAATGAGCAGGAGTTGTAAACAATTTCGATCTTTTCGCGCGGGAAGCCATATTCCTTCACCAGAACGTCAGCCGTGGTGTCGCTTCGTGTAATGATGTAGCTTGCTTTGGCGACAACCTTCTTTTCCCATTGGATCATGCGCCAGGCTTCAAATTTTGAAAACGTGGGCCACTGACGGTTCATGTCGACAACAGCATCATCGAGCATGTAAACAATCGGCCGGTCGGTTTTGAGCAAGACCAGAGAAGAAAGATTCTTCGAAAACACAATATCGGGTTGATAGGTTTTAATTTTATCAGTCAAAGCGCGAGAACCGCGGCGAAGCATGGCTGCGGTATATTTCGCGGGTCTTCTCTTGCTTAATAAACGGTGAAATTTTCGATAAACTTTTTCAAAAGCGGAAGGTGTATCGTCGAAGGGTCCAACGAAATCGATCTCCGCGCCTTGTCCCTTTAGCGCGTGATACAAGCAGTAATCCGTTCCACTTCCCTCATCATGGTTGAGAGGGCTGTATCTTCCCGCGGCGTAAAGAATTTTCATGACCATCACCTTTCGTAGTACAGTTTGAAAATTGCGTTGTAAACACGCATCAACGGTCCGCGGATGATAGGCAAGTTGAGGAATCTTCTCCCAAAGGAATTCTTTTTCCTATCCTGCCCAGTGGAATCTGCCTGCGGTAATTGTACCGAATTGCTCAGATTCATCGAGTAAGGTCGATCGGTCATCAGGCGCAGGTAACCTCGTTGATCCATGGCCTCGTCCAGACGTAATACCTGTCCCAGCGGTTTGGTGAGGTCGATCGGAAGAAATTCCAGCAACACCGATCTCCAGCTCAGGAACTGCCAGTGGGATGCTCCCGCGTATGTGGTAATACCCTTGTAGGTCACCCTGACGTCTTCCATGGCCAGGTCTTTCTGAATATCCTCCTCCGACCGTTCCACGCTGAGCAGAAACTCACGGTTCCACTGCGGATCGACAAAGAAGCCGCGTTCTAGTTTCGCTCCGGCAGTTGTCTCCGCCCATTTGACCACGCTCTGATACAGCTCCGGTTTGGTGTGGAAAGGACGAGAGGTGACCATTCCCACTTTAGGATAGGTTTCCAGCACCTTGACGCTCTCTTTGAGCCAGTTTTTTGAGTAAACCACATCATTATCAGCATAGGCAATGATCTCACCGGGCGCAGCCTGCAGCATCACATTCCAGGCACCTCCCTTGCCCAAATTCTTATCAGCGAGAATAAGGAACTGGATATTCCCCTTCTCAAATTCTTTGGTGAGAAATTCTCTGGCTTCGTGGCAACTGCCGTTGTCGAACACCAGCAGATCAAACGGCATCCCCGCGTTCTCGCGCAAGCTGGTCAAACTAACCCGCAGCACATTAAGCATGTCGGAGTAAAAACCTTCAAGAAAGGGGATGTGGTTTAAGACAGCTACAGTCACCCGTTCAGGTTTTGCGACTGAGTTGAGAATTTTTGCTGGGTTCTGACCTTTTCTCATACTCTTTTTAACCTTCCGGATTCTTCCATCTTTTTACGCTTCTTGGCGTCCTTACGCACACGTTTCATATTAAACAACGCATAAAAAGCTTTAGCAAGCCAGGTACATTTAAGAGTGACTGCTGGAAATATGGAAATCTCCCTACCGAGCTTCCACCAGGTCAATTTTGACCGCACCACCTTGCCGTCAACCATCTGGAAGTCAGTGTCGTAAAGCGTGTACATGGCGTAATGCCCGCCAGCTAGATCAACATTCTCAAATGATTCTGGCTGGTGACGATGTTTTTTACCGTCAGCAAAATGTGCGAAATCATGGTTCTGGTGAATGACCGTGATGGCATTCGAGGTGTCTATGACAGGCAAATGTTCCACCCGGCCGTGGAAGATCATCCAGTTATCCCAGCCCGCGCGACCTACCGCGAACGGTGGAATATCCGTATAGATGGTACGGGGAAAGACAAAATAATCGCTACCCATCGCCCGATGCAGTTTTGCTCGTTTGGTTGTCTTCTCAATAAATCCAACTCCCCACCCGGGTTGGATTTGCAAAGGTTCGTCAATATCCGCGTCCCAGCGGCGACCGATCAACAAAAACTTGTCTTTCGTTTTACTGACCAGATCAATCGTTTCAAGCAGATCGGGAAAGAGCAAAATATCCGCGTTTACGTAACAAAGATATTCTGCCTGGCTTTTCTCCCTTACCAGACCAAATATCGAATCAATCCGTGGTGTGCCTGAATCATTGCGGGCAACTTCGGGGATGTACCCCACGCCTAATTCTTTCGTTGCCTGCTCCACCCCTTCTTCATCTCCCACCAGCCAGATCTCAACATCGCTACCAAGCGCTTTCCAGGATCGGATGGCGTTATTTTGAATGATTTTAATATGGTCATCTACGAACGGCTTCGGAGCCGTGAATATTGCTACACGTGCCAAGGTAACCTCTCTATTTCAATGGTTTTTGGAAAACACACTGGTAACCCATCACATTCGGATTGGGATCGACCGCCGCATTGGCGATATATCCGCTGCCGATTGAATGTTTTAGTATGTTTGAAATCTTCTGGATAATAACCAACTGAACCTTCGCCCATAATCGCGCGACTCCATGCAGTTTGGGTAATCCAAACTGCCAGGCATTGCCAATTCCCTCGTCGAGCAAACCAAGAGGATTGTAATAGCCTTCCAGAACCTCCACCTGCAAGCCCAGATCAGTAGCCAGTTGGATCAGCGTGTAACGGGTATAGCGGTGGTAATCCACCGGTTCCTGGTGCAATTTAAGCATGAATGGCACAGTGATCAGAATCCTGCCGCCGGGCTTGACCAGCGACGCTACGCGGGTCACCAGAGCGCGATAATCATAGACGTGTTCAATCACATTTGCCAGCAGCACCAGATCAAATGTTCCCTCTTTGAACGGGCATTCTTCAATCAAATCTACCGCGAGATCAATCTCTGGATAGGGATAGATATCCAATCCAAGATAATCATGATTGGCAAAGATGGTCTTAAAATCGCCTCGTCCGGCGCCAACATCTAATATATCCGCGCCTTCCGGGAGAACCCTGGCAGTCTTTTCGATAAACGCCCAGTTGAAACGGCGCCATAGGGTACCCTTCTCAGGACCACGTTCGATGAACTCGGTCGGATTCAGGTCATCGGGTGCCTGGGTAAAGACCGGCTTGCCGTGCAGTAATTTGACAGAGAATCCGCATTTTTTGCATTTCCAGGCTTCCTTGCCGGAACGGTCAAATTCTGATCTGCATTTGGGGCAGACGATCTTTTCAGAGGGGTTTTTCATCGGCTCACCATCATTTCTTTTCATAATCCAGGTAGCTTTTATGATGTACCTGACCATTGATCTCAGCCAATTGCGGCTCGCGCCGGAACAAATCTAGTACATCCAGCCATGAAAAATCATTTCGTCCATGAAACCGTTGATAAATTTGCTCCAATAATCGCAGATCCTCAGGTGTATCTAACGTCCAGCGAAGCTTGCCAAGGTCCTCGCTGTAATTCAATTGTACGACCTTAAACCGCCCGGGGACGCTGTACAGGTACGGCAGTACATGTTCGCGCTCGTGTTTCTCGGTGGCTTCCTTCCAGGCTCGTTCCAGTGCCGGAAATGTGCAGGCTTCCACATCTAACCCAATTGGATAGGTACGCGTCATAGGTGGAGGCAGGCGATTACAGGCGAAATCAACTTTCTGATCGATCAAAGCTCTGACCACATCATCGATGAGATTCGGATCGATCAGCGGGCAGTCACCGGTAAGACGGACGATGATATCAGCCTGATAGATCACGGCAGCTTGGTAAAAACGATCCAACACGTCTTGCAGACTGCCTCTGAATACGGGAATCATCAACTTTTGGCATAGTTCAACGATAGGCTCATCCGAAAGATCAGTGGTTGTGGCCACTACCACCTCATCAACCAAACTGGCATTTTTTACCCGTTCGACCATGCGATCGAGTATGGTACGTCCCTCTGCCACCTTTAGCACTTTGCCTGGTAAGCGAGTGGAACTCATGCGCGCCTGGATGATCGCTACAGTCTTCATTTCAAAGTCACCTTTCCAAGCTCATGAGTCTTCTCATATGCCGTAAGTAATATCGCAAAATTCTTCTTCCAATCAGCGCGGACTTCTGCCAGGCTGCGGGCAGCAGCGGACATTTCGTAATTTCGTTTCGTTGTGGCGGCTTGCAACATTTTTTCTTCGAGTTCCTCAACGCTGCCGTCAGCAAAGTACCAACCCTGCACACTGCTCTCGATCCACTCGCGGTTGGAGGGAATGTCGGAAAGGATCGCCGGTAGGCCGCAAGCCAGTGCCTCCATCAGAGAAACTGACGAACCATCAGTGTGAGACGCGCTGATGTAAAAATCCGCGCTGTGATAAATATCCGGAAGATCGTTCAAACCAGCAAAACCCCCAAAAAACACTCGGTTCTCCACTTTGGCATCCCGCAAAATCTTGTAAACAACCATTTCCCTCGACCCCTTACCGTAGAGCAACAACCGCAGATCGGGATTTTTCTTCGCGGCGGAAGCAAATGCTTTCGCGATAATCTCCACTCCATATAGCTTCTCCATGGTGCGATTGCTCAGGAAGACGGTTTTATCCTGCCAGCCGAGTTTACGACGCAATTCACCATACTCGGCTGGTTTGAAATGATCCAGGTCGACTCCCCAGGGGAAGACACTCACCGGGCCGTTATAACCGAAATTCTTGGCCGCATCCACCACCGTGCGACAATCAGCCGCCAGCAGAGTGGTACGGCGCAGCGTGTACGCGGTGATACAACGCAAGATCGGGCTACGGTTGGCATCCATTAAAAGATCAGATCCCCACGACATGCTCAGCAGCGGTCTGCAGCCGGCATAAGCGGCAATAAACGCGGTGGATTGGATCGGGCCAGCGTGAATGACATCTGGCTGATAGTTTTTCACGACTTCCCGAAAGGCCTTCGCCAACGCTGGTGTGGAAAGCCATGAGAAATACTGCAGTCGATGTGGCCACTCAAGTTCCTTGATTCCCTTCGGCCATTCCCTGCCTCTATTCCCATCCAGGCAAAGCACGGCAACACTGTGACCTGAAGTCGACAACGCTTTGGTGAAACGCAAGTCGTGCGGGGATTGACCGCGGGTGAAATAGAGAATCTTCATTGTACGTCGTTGCGGAATTACTCTCCGAGATCTGTCCAACGGATTTCTTTGCCCGCGGGCATGTCATTGAGAGCTCGCGTGCCGATGACCGAACCGATTAATGGAGGTTTAATGGCGCCAGGGGTGGCCGGGCGAAGCACGTCGATCATCTCTCGGGTAAAGACTTCTCCCGCTTTGATATCACGCGCGGCACGCAGGCAACGGCGCTGTACCACAGAAGTATCTTTTTCGTTTCCGGCAATGGATTTGTCAGCGGAGCCCAGCGCCCGTTCGAGTTCGCGGGTGCGGTCCACCATCTCTCGCCAGGTGGTCGGCGTCATCGAGAAGGGATGATCCGGACCCACACGGGTGGTGTCATCGGTGAAATGCTTTTCGATCACGCGGGCACCGAGTGCAACGGCTCCAAGCACCGTGGCATGTCCGTGGGTATGGTCGGATAAGCCAACGACGACCTCCGGGAACATCATCTGGTAAGTATTCAAAACACGCAGATTGATATGATCGTAGTTCACTGCCTCGGCTGTGTAATTGGTATTGCACTGGAACAGGACGAGTTGCTTATTGATGGCCAGCACGGTATGAACCGCCTGCTGCACCTCGCCAATATTGGCAGCACCGGTTGCCATCAGCACCGGCTTGCCCTTGCGTGCGATGTATTCGAGCATCTCCAACCAGTCCACATCTCCAGAGCCGATCTTGTGGGCGGGGACGAATGGGTCGAGGTAATCGACTGCCTCAAAATCATACGGCGATGAAAAGTAATCGATACCTACCTTGTCGCATTCTTCCTTCAAAATCGGAGTCCAATCGAAGGGTATCGAAGCGTCAGAGTATACCTGGAAGACGGATTTCTTCCACTTGGCCTGGTGCGAAACCTGGCTATTCATGTGAGTAAACCCGTAATCTGAAACAATCTTGGGCGCGCGGAAGTTCTGGAACTTCGCCGCATCCGCTCCGGCTTCTTTGGCCAGCCGGATCAGCATCTTGGCACGGTCCAGGTCGCCATCGTGATTGGCGGAAATGTCAGCGATGAAATAAGTGGGATGATTCAGACCGATCGGGTGATTACCAATTTGTAGCTCCATTTTGAACTCCTTTCCGTCACAACAGATGAACCTTCTAGTAAAGAGTCTTCAAGAACTGAGGAAATCCATGACGATACTGGTCATAGAATTTTTGCAATCCACCTTCAAAATCTGGCAGAGCGTGCCCCAGAGCGGCACTGATCTTCGCGGTATTGAGGGTGAGGTTATGCGATCGTGCTGCCTTCAACCCACCGTCATCCACCGAAGCGGGGGTAAGCAAACTACCATCGAAACCGAACTTGGCAGCGATAGCCTGACCAAAATCGAATTTTGACATCGGTTGCGCGCCAACCACGTGGTAGATACCCTTCAGGTCAAGATCGATGGCTTCCATCAAGGTGTTGACCAGGTCAATCACCATGAGCGGGCAGAACCGCACATCTGAGAATCCTTTGATAGGGTTTCCGGCTGCCAGGTTAGTGACGAACCACTCCGCCAGGCTTCGTTTTCCAGTCTGGCTCCAACCGTAGAAGTTTACGCGCGCGATCATCGCGTCCGGGTTGGCTTGAGCCACCGCTTTTTCGCCGCCCAGCTTGGTGGCGGCATATATGCTCAACGGATTCGGCTCATCAGTTTCAAGGTAATCTCCCCTGACGCCGTCGAAGACCGCGTCAGTTGAAATATGGACCATTTTTGCCTTATGTTGAGCCGCCAGCGCCGCGATCCGCCCAGGTAATTGAGCGTTAACCATTTCGGCCAGCTCCGGTTTGGATTCGCAATCATCCACGTTCGCCATGGCCGCGCAATGGATAACCGCCTGAGGACTTTCTTCTTCGAACAACCGCTCCAGAACGCCAGGCTCAGTCAGTTCAGCCTGGACGCTCTTGAAATTAACCCATTTGAAGGGCTGGGTGTTGGCCACACCGATCACCTGGTGTTTCTTCCCATCCACAGCCAGAGCCAGATTCAGGCCAAGCAATCCGCTTGCCCCGGTGAGCAGGATACGCGTCATCCCAACTTCCCGGCAAGATAATCGGCTTCGATGGGAGCGATGATCTGGCTGATCTGTTCGACATTCAACCATTCGTCGTTGGTGTTGCTAGCATATCGGAAACCGTCCGGCAGTAATTTACCTTTCGCTTCCCAATCACGCCCAAACCATAACGCCTCAGCGGGTTGAACCACATACATGTCATCCAATTCGACTGTTTGGCGAGCTTCGTCGTCCGAGATCAAGACCTCGTGTAGTTTTTCACCTGGACGAATGCCAATGATTTCCACTTTCGCCTTGGGAGCAATAGCCTTCGCCAGGTCTACCACGGTCATCGAAGGGATCTTTGGAACAAACACTTCGCCACCGTGCATGTTCTCAGCGGCACGGATGACAAATCGTACTCCCTGCTCCAGGCTAATCCAGAATCGGGTCATGCGATCATCGGTGACGGTCACTTTGCCGGATTCGCGTTGCTTGAGAAAGACTGGCACCACACTGCCGCGACTGCCAACCACGTTGCCGTATCGGACGCAGGAGAAGCGGGCGTTCTTTCCGCCGGCATAAGCGTTCGATTGAACAATCAATTTCTCAGCAGCCAGCTTGGTGGCGCCGTAAAGGTTGACGGGGTTGACCGCTTTGTCGGTGCTTAGGGCAACCACGTTCTTCACACTGGTATCGATGGCAGCGTCAATGACATTGCTGCTGCCAAGGATATTAGTTTTAATCGCTTCCATTGGGTTATATTCACAAGCGGGCACCTGTTTCAAGGCCGCCGCGTGAATGACGATATCAACACCCTCGAACGCTCGTTTCAACCTGGGCAGATCACGAATATCTCCGATGAAATAACGCAGGCTCGGGTCATCGTAACCGGCGACCCGCATTTCGTGCTGTTTCAACTCATCACGGCTGAAAACGATGATCTTGGCCGGGTGATATTCATTGAGCATCACCTGGATAAATTTCTTGCCAAACGAACCGGTACCTCCGGTTACCAGTACAACTTTATTTGTCCAATCCATAATTCACTTCCTGTACCTTCATAATTTTGGGCAAAAACAAAACTACGTTACGTAAACTAAATTATCCTTCTTTTTGTTGAAAGGTCAAAAGTTCGAAGGTTTTATCAAACTTCTTTTTACCTTCAGCGGAAAGGACATATTTTAGTGAGTTGTTCTTAAAATCTTCATTTCTGAACGAAAGATGCCAGGGATAGGGATGCGGGTATTCGAAGAAGAACAGGTAAGCATATTTCCAGGCCATTTCCATCTGCTCTTTGGTCAACCGGGTCTTTGCCGGGTTGGCCAGCAACTTGTTCAGAATCTTGAAGTAGTCCACCCACGATTCGGGATCGAAAGTGAAACCACGGCCGCGATAATGGGTCAGACCTGCGACTTCCACGGGAATACCGCTCATGGCCATTTCAAGACCAACAGTGGTGGTGTATACCAGACCGACGTCGGCAAGTTCCATCAGATCGTAGGTGTTAATTTCTTCCTTTGGACCGATTACATGAATGTGATCAGGGAGATGCGGCAAGGCTTCACGAATTTTGTCATACACGGAACCATTTTTGATCTTCGCTTCGCCCGGGTGGATTCGGATCACGAGCTGAACATCTTTGCGCTCGATGAAATACTGGATGGTTCGGATTATCCATTCAGTCATCGATTTTGAAAAAACCTGCCGCCCCAGGGTGAGACTGTCTCCCAACACGTTGGTCGGAAGCAATACCACTTTACGGTCGTCCAATTTTAGCGTTTCTTTTGCCAGCATGGCTCCCTTAGATGGCGCAACTTGCCACTGTCTGGAGAAATTGGAGAAAAGCATGGCATTCTTACGCGAGGAGATCAAAGTTTCAATCTTCTCCTTTTGCGAATCGGTCAGTTTCATCGACGATTTTGTTTTCCAGAGCAAGCTGGTATCCTGACGCATGACTTCGCCGTTTTGGGTTAACCACATGGCTTGTTTTTGTTCACTGAACTCGTAAGTAACCACAGGAATCTTGAGGAATTGGCAAACACGGTAAGCGACACCCAATTCCATCACTGTTCCATTGGGGATTATTGCGGAATCAGGTTTATTTGATCGCAAGTAGTTATACAAAACTTTGGCAGCATGTAAATTTCGTTCGTACCTGAAATGGTAGAACTCATTCTCCGGGTCCACCTCTTCCGTTTGGAAGGCATACATGTAATCGTATTCGGTGACTTGCTCGACCGCCTGTTTGATCACATCGGGTAATACCACATAAGAGCCATTGGATTGGAACAGATCGACCAGTTTCATCACCGACTCTACCGGTTTGAGTACCGTTTTTGTATAGACAGCCTGGCGACGAATATCGAATTTTGGCTGAACGATACTCCACTTGGCATAAGGAAAATAACCCAGGGTAACGTCATGACCCTGGCTAGCCAGGGCAATGCTCATCATGGAAATATGCTCCAGCCAGTAGTGCATGGATGCGAAAAGAAAGATCTTTTTGCCAGGTTGGGCGTGCTTACTCGCGGTTTGAGCTGCCTCTATGGTTTCAGGCAGTACTTCTTTAATATGCCGAAGACTGTATCGCACGTTGGCAGGGTTATCAGAACGATGTACCAGCCAAAATACCTCAGCAGTCAGGGGAATGTCGCCAAGTATCTGCTTGATCCGATCCTTACGAGAGTCTGTCATTTTAGGCTTCCTTGATCTCCCAGTCAAGCCGCGGGCGGACGGGGCCATTGCGGACTTCCACCCATTGCATACCCGGGGCGCCTGTGGAGTTCACATTGAAATTCAACGCTCTCTCATCGCCAAAGTATCTTTTGACCATATAGGAACTTGCGTTCATACCAATAACAAATCGACCTTCATTCAACATGTCCGCCGGGATGACGCACCGGCTGATGTAATGTCCAGCTTTGCGAACTCGATAATGGTTGTATTTGGCAATATCATCGGTGTCAAACGAAGTGAAAATAAACTCGCCTCGTGAAGTGAATAAGTAAATCCCCACCCGCAGCCCGGTGATATCGGCGGTAAGCTCATACTCCACCTCTACCGTGATCGGTTCAGTGGAAAGCTGATTGTCGGTGGTGATCCCCTTAGCAGTTTTTACGCGAACAGCGATCGGTTTGAACGGTGCCGCGCTATTTGGAATCTCATCGGGTGTGTAACGGTGTTCACCACCGCTTTCAAAATCATGCGTCAGGTAATAATCTACCGCTTTGGCAGTGGGGGCGCGCATGATCATCTGACCATTATCAAGCACAATACACTCACTGGTGAGACGTTGAATGGCCGACATGTTGTGGCTAACGAACAAAACGGTACGACCTTCAGAAGCCACGTCGCTCATTTTTCCAAGACACTTGCGCTGGAACTCGGCGTCGCCAACCGCCAACACTTCGTCCACGACAAGAACCTCGGGTTCAAGATGTGCTGAAACGGCAAATGCCAGACGCATATACATACCACTGGAATAACGTTTCACCGGTGTATCGAGGAACTTACCGATTTCGGAAAATGCTACGATCTCGTCGAATTTCCGATCGATCTCAGCGCGTTTCATTCCGAGGATAGCGCCGTTCAGATAAATGTTTTCACGCCCGGTCAACTCGGGATGGAAACCGGTACCGACTTCAAGCAGCGATCCCACCCGGCCGCGGATCTCGGCATAGCCTTCTGTCGGTTCGGCTACACGTGAAAGAATCTTGAGGAGGGTGCTTTTTCCAGCGCCATTCTTGCCAATAATACCCATCACCTGGCCATGCTCAATTTCAAAAGAAACGTGGCGCAACGCCCAGAACTTGTTGCTGCCGGCGGGGTTTAAAAGCATCTTCATCGGCGATTTGATCGTGTTCACAATCTTATCGCGCAGGGTTGCGTATTTGATATTTTCCTTGAAGATGTTATATTCTTTACCGATGTTTTCAACTCGGACTGCGATATTGCTCATTGGTCGTCCTTTAGATCATATCTGCGAATTCACGTTCCATGCGGCGGAAGTAGAACAAACCGCTGATAAACATGAGGATCGAAATCAAAATGGAAATCACCATCAATAACGGTGAAATCGAGAAATCAGTTCCTAACAAACAATGCCTGAAGCTTTCGATGACACCTGTCATCGGGTTCAACGAATATAGCCAGAGCCATTTTTGCGGGATCACCTTGGCAGAATAAAGTACCGGTGTGATGAAAAGCCATAATTGAGTAACGAACGGTAAAATGTAGTTAAAGTCACGATAACGAACCATTAATGCCGAAGTCCAAAAACCGACCCCAAGCGCCGTTACAAGCGCCAGCAAGATAAGCACCGGCAGCCAAAGAACACCGATGGTAGGCGCGTATTTATAAAAGATCATCAATCCGATAAGAATGACAAAGCTGATTAAAAAGTCGACCACACTGGCCATAACTGATGACAGTGGAATGATCAAACGCGGGAAGTAAATCTTGGAAACCATATTCGAACTGGTGACCATCGATTTGCTGGCGACCGAAAGAGAAGTGCTGAACAGATCCCACGGCAAGTTACCTACAAAATAAAACAGCGGGTAAGGAATACCGTCTGAGGGCAGTTTGGCCAGCTTTCCAAAAAGGACGCTAAACACGACCATGCTCAGAAAAGGTTTGAGGATCGCCCAGAGCACACCGAGCACAGACTGTTTGTAGCGTACTTTTAAGTCGCGCCAGGTGAGGAAATACACCAGCTCGCGGTAAAGCCAGATATCTCGAAGATGCAGTCCGACCCACCCCTTCGAGGGACGTATCGTCACTACATCAATTTTTTTCTTTGTTTCAATCGCGGTAGTTGTCATAACTTTTATTTTGCTTTCATCGTAGATTCGTACCATTCAATGGTACGCCGCAGTCCTTCTTCAAAACCCACCTGGGCTTTGAAGCCAAACTCGCGTTCGGCACGGCTCACATCCAGGCGGCGGCGTGGCTGGCCATTTGGCTTATCTTTGTTCCAAACGATCTGTCCTTTATATTCGCATAACCGGGCAATGAGGGTAACCAGATCTTTAATGCTGATCTCCATACCCGAACCCAGATTGACCGGCTCGGATCCATTGTATTTCTCAGTTGCTAGCAGGATGCCTTCCGCTGCGTCTTCCACGTAAAGGAACTCGCGGGTGGGTGTACCATCGCCCCAAACTTCGATTGACAGCGCTCCTGCAGCTTTGGCTTCGAGGCATTTTCGGATGAGGGCCGGGATCACATGCGATGACTCAGGGTTGAAGTTATCGCGCGGTCCGTAGAGGTTAACCGGCATCAAAAAGATGGAATTGTAGCCGTATTGCTGGCGGTATGCCTGTGACTGGACTAGCAGCATCTTCTTGGCTAGGCCATACGGAGCGTTGGTCTCTTCGGGATAACCACCCCAAAGATCATCTTCCTTGAAGGGGACTGGAGTAAATTTAGGATAAGCGCAAATCGTACCCAGCGCTACGAATTTCGACACTTTGCGCTGCCAGGCTGCGTGGATTAATTGCACACCCATCATCAGGTTGTTATAGAAAAATTCCGCCGGATGCTCACGATTGGCACCAATACCGCCTACCTGCGCAGCCAGATGAATGATAATATCCGGTTTTGAGTCGTCCAACATCTTTTCGATCGAATCGATCTTCGTCAGGTCGTAATCTTCGATCTTTGGAATGAAGACTTCCGCTCCACGATTGTTCAATTTCTCTACAACGAAAGAACCCAGAAAACCGGCGCCGCCGGTGACACAAACACGCTTGCCCTGCCAAAACGGATTGATTGATCCAGTCATTCTTTTTCCTCCGATTCGATGTATACCCTTAAGCCATTAATGCGAAGCAACGGAGCGTTACCGTCATTGGTGATCCGCATATTCTGTTCCAGGCAGGTCAACCGGCAAATCTCCGCCACATCCCCATCGCCCTCGATGCGTACCTGATCGATTCCTGACTCCTGAAGGTCCACCAGCACAGCAATGGCACGCCGGCGTACCAGACGATAGAGATTAAAGGAATTTTGGATGTAATCCAAGGTCAGGCGCGTTCGTAGCGCAATGCCTTCGGGTGTAATGATGTATTTGAGTTTTCGGCGTTCAGCACGGCTGACTTTGACGTACCCCTTTTCGATCAGCCTCTTTAGATGCCAATTGATTGTGCCTACCGCCACCTCAAGCCCTGATGCCAGGGCCGCTTGAGTCGTATCCGGGTCTTTTTCGATGTTTTCCAGGATGACGAGGTCTCGCTCGATGGAATTATCCAGGCTCATTCATCTCCAATATTCAATCGTTGAATTATACCGCTGCTTGGAAATAGGTCAAGCCCTCTTATTTAAACGTAGGGAAAGCGTAGGGATAACGTCGGTTTTACCGGTTTTTCCACCCCCATCCACTGTATAATATGTTCAATTTACCCAACCACTCGAGGGATCATTACCATGTTTCGAAATAAATCCCGCATTGATACAACCCTGATTGTCATTCTGGTAATTTGCGGCTTCCTCCCAAGTCTGCTGGCAAGTTTAACCCCAGCAAACAACCTGCTTAACTGGTTCTCTACGGATGATGCATTTTACTATTTCAAAGTGGCCCAAAACGCCACCACCGGTCACGGGTTTACCTTTGACGGGATGAACAACACCAACGGCTTCCATCCGCTTTGGATGGCTGTTTGTCTGGTGGCCTTCTGGTTTACGCGCATCAACCTGATCCTTCCCCTCCGTCTCATCGTTATCATTTCCGGTCTGTTGAACGCCGGCTCCGTTCTTTTGTTGTACCGCCTCCTGGTTAAGCATTTGCACAAGGCGGTCGCTTTTACGGCTGCGGCTGCCTGGGCGCTTCTTCCCGAAATTTTCCAGGTGACCACCATGCGCGGTTTGGAAACCGGATTGAGCGTATTCTGCCTGCTTCTCCTGTTACTGAAGGTACAAGAAATGATGGAAGGCAGTCAACCCAGCAGAGCCGATCTATTACGGTTGGGTATCCTCGCCGCTCTCGCGATCCTTGCCAGGTTGGATAACGCTTTTTATGTAGTCGTAATCTGCTTGTTTTACGTTTTCCGCGTAAAATTTCCGCGACAGGTTGTTTTCATTGATCTGCTGAGCATAGCCGCGTCCTCGTTCTTCGCCTGGATGGTGCTCATCGCCTTTAAACCTGACGTGGTGCTGGATTACTCGGTGTACCCGCTTCTGGTGCTGGCTTTATGCGTTAAACCGCTGCTGCTATGGCTGGTGGGTGCCTATAAACGCTATTACAAGAAAACCATCAAACACGCCCTGGGTATCGTTGGGCAGGTGCTGACCGTCTCCTTCCTTTTCGTGGGGCTGATGTATGCTATCAACGCCATGGGATGGCAGGTGCGCTTTTCAAAACCGGTCATCTTCGCCGACGTTGCAGCAACGATCGGGCTGCTCTTGCTCAACCACTTCGCCCACTGGTGGTTCGGTAAAGAAGAAACCGAATCCCCTACCGAAAAATTCGATTTTTTCGGACTTTTCCGCCGTAGCCTGTTTGTGGCACTCCCCCCTGCGGTTGTCCTGTTCATTTACGTCATGGTCAACAAGATCCTCTTCTTCTCCGCTACCCCGGTTAGTGGACGCGTCAAACATTTCTGGAGTACCTTCGATAACACTCCCTACACGAACGTGCGCAATCTATACGACATTTTCGGCGCTGGTAAAGCCATGAACCCCTTTGCCAGCGTCACTGGACCATTGAAGGATTTCGCTAAATGGCTGGTTTCGTTGTTCGGCGTGCAGAACCCGGCCGGCGATGAGATCGCCTACCTGCTTGTTTGCGGGCTGATCACCACGCTGTTGGCAATCCTCCTGCTCAAGGCGCCTATAAAATATCGCGGTTTTTTAGTGAATCTCATGATCCCCGCGCTGCTCATCGGCAGCATTCTGCGGGTCACCTTTTATACACTGTACGGATATACCGCCATCCGTGGTTGGTACTGGATCACTGAAAGCCTACTCCTCCTGCTTGTTGTCGTATTCTTCGTCAATATTCTGGTAGAGTGGTTGACCAGGTTTCGTTTTGCCGAAAAAGCGCTTCCCTTCGCATCCGCCGCTCTGGTGGCTTACTTCCTATTCATAGGGACTACCTTCGTGCTCCGCTCCGTTCCCCTGACTGTCGCGGCCGACCAAAAGGAAGCCTACCTGGCAGAGGTCCGGTACTTGGAATCAATCACGCCATCCGGTTCAATTATTGGCATGACCGGAAGCGGCATGGATGGCTATTTCATCCAGGGTCGCACAATCATCAACCTGGACGGATTGATCAACAGCGCCCAGTACCTGCAAAGCATGCAAGACGGGACAACACTGGATTTCCTGAAGAGAACAGGAATGCAGTATGTCTGGGGAAATTCGTACATGCTGCTCAAAGCCGATCCCTACCGTGAATTTTTTTCCGGCTGCCTTTCGCTGGTGGAAAACGTGGATCACATGGGTAATATGCAATTATTCTTGTTCGATCAGAACTGCGCGCCGCAGCAATAACCGCAAATCTCGACCCTGAACCCTCTGCAATGTCAGAGGGTTCTGTTTTCAATATCCGGAATAATCGAAGGATTTCATTCTCCGAAGCGTGCGACGGATTTCCTCCTCTGGAATGCTCGAAGGGTCTTATAATTCACCCGATATTTGTCAAACATCATTAAAATGATGTTTTATTCGTCCCCACCACCGACTATCAAACACGTAATAAACTATCTGGTGTCTTTGTACTGGAGTCAACATATGAAATCAAAGAAGAGAAGCACTATACCGATCTATCCATTCCTTTTCGCTTTAGCCAGCGTCGTTTCGCTGCTCGCCACCAACCGGTCTGAGATCAGGCCCACCGCTGCCGTACGTCTGGCTGTGGTCATGCTGGTCGTTACCCTGATCGGATTCCTCGTCTTGCTGGCGATCTTCAGAAACAAGCACAAAGCCGCTCTGGTAACCACCGTGCTACTGGTTCTCTTTGTATCCTACGGGTCACTTTTCGACATGCTCAAGGGTTCAAAAGCGTTAAAATTTTTGGCTCACCACAGCTATCTAGCCATCTTCTTCCTGGCACTGCTGGCTACAGCGGTCCTCATCATCATCCGCATGAAGAAACCGCAGAAAACCACCTGGTCCTTGAATGTGATCATGGGTTTCGCGTTGATCATCCCTTTGGTCCGTTGCGCGGCTTATTACATTGGTAATGCCTCGCCGTCCAAATCGCAGGTGAGCCAGGAGGTTGTGAATAATCCCGATTACACGCTCTCTTCTGAGGTCAACCCGGATATTTACTACATCATCGTCGACAGCTACACCCGCCAGGATGCGCTTTATAACGATTACGGCTTCGACAATTCGGCCTTCATTCAGGCGCTGCGCGACCGTGGATTTTTTGTCGGCGATTGTAGTCGCAGCAATTACGCCCACACTCGCCTCTCGTTGAGCTCTTCCCTCAATATGAATTACCTGCCCGACCTGGGGATTGACCTTTCGCCCAATTCAGACGACGCAACCAAACTGTCGGCGTTGCTCCTACACTCGTCGGTGCGCCGCCACCTGGAAGCGATCGGCTATAAAACGGTCGCCTTTGAAACCGGTTATGTCTTCACCGAAATGACCGACGCCGATTATTATTACAAGAGCCCCGATAACGTGATCCTGTCAAAATACATCGAGCCATTTGAATACCTCTTCCTGGAGAACTCCGCTTTTCGCTTCGTGATAGATACCCAGACCGATTTCATGGATCACTATTTCTCGCCGCTTGTATTTCAGTTCACCAGCGAGAAGATGAGAGTGGAGAACGCTTTTTCGGTGCTGCCAACGCTTAGCGCCATCGATGAACCAAAATTTGTTTTCGCTCACATCGACATTCCCCATCATCCATTTATCTTCATGCCCGACGGTAGCATCAACCCTGACCGCCGCTATTATCCCAACATCTATATGCCGGAGATCGACCTGGAGAAAAAAGGATACATCAACCAGGTCCAGTTCGTGAACTCGCAAATCCTCTCAATCGTGGACCAGATTCTAGCCACTTCCAAGACCCCGCCCATCATCATCGTTCAGGGTGACCACGGATTGGAAATCGGCGAGCGCAACTTGATTCTCAACGCCATCTACCTGCCTGATGCCGGACGACAGGACCTGTACTCCTCCATTTCACCGGTGAATACCTTCAGGGTTGTTTTCAACAATTACTTCGGCACCAATCTGCCCCTGTTGCCGGATGAATCCTTCTTTTCAAATTACGAAGACAAACTGGCTGTCACCCCGGTGGACGACCCTTACGCCTCCTGTTCAGCGAAGTAAAATGAGTTCAATGCAATTCATCTTCATGAAAATCAATCAGTGATCGGAGATCATTCAATGAAACAAAAACAACACGGGAGCCTGCCCCTGCATCCATTCTTTATCGCCCTGGCCAGTGTCGTGTCTCTTTTCGCCACAAACAAAGCAGAGATCATGCCGATCTCAGCCGTCCGGCTGGCGGTGATCATGCTAGTGGTTGCCCTGGTCGTCTACTTGGCCAACCTGGCGATCTTTCGCAACCCTGATAAGGCCGCCATGGTGTCGACGGTCCTGCTGATCCTGTTTTCCAGTTATGGTCAGGTGATGACCCTGCTGCGCGACAGCAAAGCGCTTTCCTTCCTGGGACACCATTCGACACTAGGTCTGATTTGCCTGGTAATCCTCGCCGTTTCCATCTTCTTCATCACGCGGGCAAAGAAACCTGAGAAACTGACCGGTTATTTAAACCTGGTCTTGGGCATTACCCTGGCCATTCCACTGATCCAATCAATCGCGTATTACGCTCCGGATTGGATTTCATCGTTAAGGGCAAAGAATAGCCCAACGAACCAGACCGCCTCTACTTCATCCAACACCCCCAAGCCAACCTCCGACGCCGCCAACCTGACCCTTACCGCCGGCACCAATCCTGACATTTACTTCATCGTGCTTGACAGCTACGGCCGCGAGGATTCTCTAAAAGATGCTTACGACTTTGACAACTCCCAGTTCATTTCAGACCTGCGCCAGCGCGGATTTTACGTGGCCGACTGCTCGCGTAGTAATTACGGTTATACTCGCCTGTCGCTGAGCTCCACTTTGAACATGAACTACCTGGAAACGCTTGGCCTGGACATGACACACGTGAACGCACAGGGCGAGCCGAAGTTCAATAATGTCCTGCTGCACAGCGAGGTGCGTGAAGACCTTACTGCTTTAGGTTATAAAACCGTAGCCTTTGAAACAGGCTACATCTTCACCGACATGACCGATGCGGACGTGTATTATAAGAGCAACGACAACGTTCTCTTCTCGCCTTACATCGAACAATTCGAGTATCTTTATCTGAAAAATAGCGCCTTCCTGTTCGTGATGGATACCCAGACCGACTTTATGGACCACTACTTTAATCGATGGGTCTTCCCTTTCAACGCTCAAAAAGCCAGTGTGCAGAACATCTTCAAGAAGCTGCCAACCGTGGCGGCGAACGTGGAAGGGCCTAAGTTCGTCTACGTGCATGTGGAAGTACCACACCACCCCTTCATTTTCATGCCCGACGGCTCGATCAACCCTGATAAATCGTACTACCCCAACATCTACATGCCTGGAGAGAAATACACAAAGCTCGGTTACATCAACCAGGTGGAATACGTCAACTCGCAGGTGATACCCATCGTTGATCAGATCCTCAAAGACTCGAAACAACCACCCATTATTATCATCGAAGGTGACCACGGTCTGCTGCAGGACGTGCGCCTTAAGAACCTCTACGCCATCTACCTGCCCGGCGCAGGTAAGGATCAGTTGTACTCCACCATCACCCCTGTCAACACCTTCAGGATCGTGTTCAATAATTACTTCGGTACCGACCTGCCGCTGCTGGAAGATCGCTCCTATATGTCCACGTTTGCTCGCCCTATGGACCTGACGCAACAATTTGAGGATTCGCCGCAGTGCGCCAAATAGGGCGCTGCTGAACGTGCTTATGATATAATTTTGCAAACAGGGCCCGTGGCGCAGTGGTTAGCGCAGGCGACTCATAATCGCTTGGTCGTTGGTTCGAATCCAACCGGGCCCACTTACTTTAGCTATTTCAATTCGGTCGATGGTTTACCCCATAAGGGTACTACGCGACTCCATCCGGGCCCACTTACTTTAGCTATTTTAATTCGGTCGATGGTTTACCCCACAAGGGTATTACACGACTCCATCAAGGCTCACAATTCTCCCTGCAATTTTCGTGAATTCTTTACCTCATCAAGTAATAAATAGGTTAAAACTTTCGCCCACTAGATTTTTCGGCTCCACCTGAAATCGCAGTAATCCCCTCCCCGGCCGAGAGTTTTTGTACGTTCCCAATTGATCGATGGCAATTCGGCTGCCAGCCAATCGTCCGTGTTGCAAAACAGAGGGGTCAATTCTTTCGCGCCGTAAGTTGTCAGAGCATCGAAGATAAAACAATGGTACACCTTGACTGCCAGACAATCAACGTTATCTTCCACGATCTCCTGACTGCCCGGTAGATAATCGTCTTTGATCATCCACTTCATTAGTGGTCGAACGATGGTGAAAGGATTGGGCAGATGGTTCAACACCCGAATCCCCTGCATTCGTTTGGTAAAAAACACCCTTCTGAACAGGCAATCCAAATGCGATAGCGCCTCTTCTTGATCCATTCCCTCCGCCAATAATACGTGGTAAAGCGAGAGCGCCGGCAGGATCCGCGCCATAAGGGCATTGCGGTTGGCGCGCCCGGCCTCCCTGGCACACGACCCGCAGTATTCCAGGTAAATCGACTGCGCTCGGGAGATGATCCGGTTGGCTTTTTGATCATCAAACAGTTCAGCCAGTCCCTTCTTCCAGGCTCTTTTGTTGGGTATCTGCCTCAAAACAAGCTCCCTATCGATTTTTGAAAATGAAAAAGATCACAATTCAATCGACATCAAAATTATACAAAATCCAAGCCTGATTAAACCGCTAAAAGAATCCGGATTACAGAGAATTCTGTATTTCTCATCATTTACTCCATTGCCTTCGCTTCTGTCTGTGGGTAAAATGAGAGCGTTCCCAAAAAATGACATATCCCGGAAAAACAACAATGAGCGACACCAACAACCTGCTGCCTTCAGAGGCACAACAAGAGATCGAGAAGAATTTCCGCTGGAACTTCACCGTGAATATGCTGGATGGCGCCAGTTTCTGGCTGGGAGTCAGTTTCATCTCATCTTCGGTGATTCTGCCGCTCTACCTCAGTCACTTCACCAGCAACCCCATTCTCATCGGTCTCATCCCATTCTTTGCCACCGCCGGCTACCTGCTGCCGCAGCTCTTCACCGCCAACGTGGTGCAACGCGCCCCCATCAAGAAGATTTTCCCAGTTAATATCGGCTTCTTCCTCGAACGTCTGCCCATCATCCTGCTGGCGCCGACCGCCTGGTTGTTGGCCTCCAATCACCCCGTAGGCGCTACGATCGCTTTTCTCGCTTGTTACGGTTGGCATTGTATCGGTGCGGGTACCATCGGCGTGGGTTGGCAGGACATGATCGCCAAACTAATCCCCGTCGACAGACGCGGGCGCTTCTTCGGCATCTCCAATTTCATCGGCAACGGCACGGGCATCCTCGGCGCGCTGGTCGTGCCCTTTGTGCTTGCCAAGTTCGCCTTCCCTAACGGTTTTGTGATCGCCTTTGCCATTGCCGCTCTGTTCATTTTTATCTCCTGGCTGTTCATTTCGATGTCACGCGAACCGGCTGTCTATAGCAATAAACCGGTCACCTCGCAGTCGGATTATTTCCGCTCTCTACCCGGTATCCTGCGCAAAGACCACAATTTCCTGATGTATCTGATCGCACAGATCGTATTTTCGCTCAGCAGCATGGCTAATGGTTTCCTGGTGGTGTACGCGGTAAAAACCTGGAATATGACCGACTCCAGCGCCAGCGGTTTCACCATCGCGCTTCAGGTAGGAACCACCCTGGCTTACCTTATTTTCGGTTTTCTCTCGGACCGCAAAGGTCACAAGCTCACCCTCGAGATCTGTGTGCTCATCAGTATCCTCTCGCTCGTGCTGGCCTTCCTGGCACCCAATCCCATCTGGTTCTACCTGATCCTCTTCCTGCGCGGCGCCGTCACCGCTGGTACATTCATCTCCGGAATTTCCATCGTTTATGAATTTACCGACCCTGAGAACCGGCCCACCTACATTGGTCTGGCCAACACCATCCCAGGAATCGCTAGCGGCATCGCTCCACTCTTAGGCGGTTGGCTGGCTGGGACGGTGAACTACAGGGTTCTATTTATCACGGCAGCGGTGATCGCCGTGATCAGCTTCGCGCTGCTGACTTTTTCGGTGCGCGAACCCCGCAAGGTTCAAGTCAAGGACGTGGACCTTCCAGAACATCCGAACCCGTAATCGAGGCTTTAAGCAAAAAATCGTGCATAATTAATCGCATGGACGATAAACCGATCTTTTGCTCATTCGTATTTCCTGGTTATGAAACCAATCCTTTGTTGTTCGCGGAAAGCGTACGCTGCTTTGGTGGAGCGTTTTCCAATACAACGATGTGGATGATGACGCCCGATTTTGGCAAACCCTTATCTGCCTACGCGGTTAAACGGTTGAACGAATTGAGTGTCCAGGTTATCCCCTTCCAGGTCAAACGCGAAGAACTGCGCTTCTTTTTCTATGGCGAACTGGCCGGGTTAGCACAGGCAGAAACCCAGGCTGCCTCGGAGACCGACTCTCTTATCTGGATGGATGCCAACACGATCCTTGTCAACGAACCCGACGATCTCATTCTGCCCAAGGGCAAGTCCTTCGCCTATCGCCCGGTGCACCTGCTTATCCTGGGTCCGCGCTGGGAGACACCCCTCGACCCCTTCTGGAACCTGATCTACCGCGACTGCGGCGTCCCTGCCGACCGCGTCTTCCGCATGCAGCCGGTGGCAGAAACAATCCAGATGCGTCCTTATTTCAATGCCGGGCTGCTGGTCTTGCGCCCTCAGTACGGGCTGTTACGCTTGTGGAATGAACAATTTCAGCAAGCCAGTCGATCCGAAGAATATCAGCGTCTCTTCCAGCAAGACAACCGTTATGAGATCTTTCTGCATCAAGCGCTCTTAACGGGTGTGGCGCTGAGCCATTTTTCACCTGATGAGTTGGTTGAGTTACCCCCGACCTACAACTATCCTGTTCACCTCTTTGAGCGCGACATGACCGGCCACCGTCCCGGCGCTATGGATGAACTGGTCACCTTCAGGCATGAATGTTTTTACAAGGAAGCCAATTGGAAAAGTAATTTTCCCGCCAGTGATGAGTTGAAGAAATGGTTGGAAAGCCAATTGGCAAAGATCCCCGCAGGTTGAACCGCATCACGGGAATGGGTGTAGAATTCGCATACTATGTTCAAAAAAATCATCCATTTCCCATTCTATGCCTTCCTGTTAGGCTTGTTCCCGATCATTGCCCTTTGGAACAACAATAAATCGCAGATCTACGCTAAAGATGTTTGGCTTTCAATCGGCATCAGCGCCGCGTTCGTTGTCGCTGTCTGGCTGCTGTCCCTGCTGATCTTCCGCTCTGCCACTCGCGCCAGCCTGACTTCATCGCTGCTTTTCATCCTTTTCTTCTCGTACGGGCATGTCTATAACTTCCTCAAGAATGCTTTACCTTCTTTTGGCTTCCTTAAACTGGCTGCCGTTTACGCAATTCTCTTGGTTTTGGTGGTCTTTGTTGCCGTCCAAGTAAGGAAGATTTCATCAGACATCACACTCTGGTTGAATGGCATTTTTACTCTGTTGGTGTTATTCAACGCGGTGCAAATTATCGCTTTCGAGGTGAGCGTGAGACGTGACCGTTCCGCGGAAACAACGTCGCAGGTACAGACCGCCACCGCTACCGAATCTGATCTGCCCGATATCTACTACATCATCCTCGACTCGTATTCCCGCCAGGACGTGCTCAAAGACGCAATGGGTTATGACAACTCGGCGTTTATTGACGCATTGCGTGAACGTGGGTTCTACATCCCCGAGTGCGCCAATTCCAATTACGACAGTACGGTCGATTCGATCGCTTCGGCGTTGAATTATTCTTACGTCGATAATCCCACGTCTGAAGACGAAACCAGCTCCGTAAGTCTGAAAGACAACAAGATTCGTCAGGACCTGGCAGCCTACGGGTATCTATTCGTTACCGATAAGGGTTTTTCCTCCGAAGACGACGTCAACAATTCAGATATCTATCTGAATTATCTCAAAGATGCCGGCATCAAAGACACGGTGATGCAGGCGCAATTCACCCGCATGTACTTCGAGACCACCCTTCTTCGCGTCATGTTCGAGTATTACTACATGGATCCAGTGCGATACAGCAACCTGCCGCAATGGCTCTTTATTTCAGAAAAAGACGATAAAGTGCTGGGATACGCCAGCTTCTGGTTCAACCAGACCAATTATGTCTTCGACCAACTAGCGACTTTCCCCGAAAAACCCGGGAATTATTTGATCTACGCGCATATCAACCTGCCACACCAGCCCTTCGTTTATGACGCCAACGGTAATTTCAAGTACACCTATAATCCGCCAGACGATCAGATGACCGCCCCCTATCTGGATCAGATCAGTTATGCCAACAAACGCGTGCTTCAGTTGGTGGATGATCTAATCAAGAATTCGAAGACGCCTCCTATCATCATCATCCAGGGTGACCACGGTGCCCACGTCATCACTTCCGGGCTGGAGAAGCACAAGATTCTCAACGCTTATTACGTGCCGCAAAAAATGAAAGACGATCTGTATCCAACAATTACCCCTGTCAACACTTTCCGTCTGATCCTGCGCGACGTCTTCGGCAAGGATATCGACTTGCTGCCGGATACACTTTACGTCAAGTTCACCAACAATTACGAAGCTGTGCCGTCTACGTGTACAATTCCTTAGGATATTCTTCCTTATTTTTGGATGATAGACACCTTTATTGATTTTTCCAACCGGGAATGTGATATAAATTTTTAGCGACAAATCATCAATGATGAATGAATTACCCTTACCTGTCGTGTTTGCACTGGTGAGGGTGATTTATTTCTCATCACCCGGAGATTGGTATGGATTTCTCAATTATTGCAATCATCATTCAATTAATCTTTCTTGAAGGCATCCTTTCGATTGACAACGCAGCCGTGCTTGGTGCCATGGTCACGCCACTTTCCGATAAGGAAGAGATTCCCTGGCCTACCAGTCTGAAATCGATTGGTCACAAGCTCAACAAAATACTGGGCAATCAGCGAACCGGCGCCTTGCGGGTCGGTTTGCTCGGTGCTTATGTGGGTCGAGGGCTCATGCTGCTGGCTGCCAGCTTCATCATCAAGAATCCGTGGTTGAAGCTGATTGGTGCGTTATATCTGGTGCGTCTGGCGTTGGAAGATCTGAGCGCTTCAGAAGCGGGTGATAGCGACGCGGGAGAAAAACCCATCAAGTCTCGTTCGTTTTGGATGACTGTACTCAGTGTTGAGCTGATGGACCTGGCTTTCAGTCTGGATAACGTCGTCGCTGCAGTATCATTATCAGAAAAACTCTGGGTTGTCATCATCGGTGTTTTTATCGGTATTCTGGTGATGCGATTCGCTGCCGGATTATTCTCCTACGTTGTCGAAAAAGAGCCCATCCTCAAGACCGCCGCATACATTCTCGTGCTCAATATCGGCGTGGAATTATTGATCGAGGAATTCCCGCTCGACAAGCTGGCTCACCCCCTGGTACTCAATAACTTCTGGCAACATTTGATTGCCATTGAAGGTAACCACATTGCCATCGGTGACTGGACCCGCTTCGGAATTTCCATGCTGACCATTGCGTTGACCCTGGCTTACGCCCATATCAAACCACTGCGATTGTTAAGACCGCTCCTCGTCTGGATCAGTCAAGGATTCACCATAATCAATGGCACGATCACCTGGCTTTTGGCTCCGGTGATCGGACTGTTCAAGTTAATCCTTAACCTGGCGAAATGGATCTTCAAACGCAGGCAAACGACTGAAATTTCACGATAATTCTCAATAACTCTATAAAGGCTTTTCCATCCATACGACTTGGGTTGTTCCAAAATAATGGGCGGGAAGGCCTTTTAGGACATATCCAGCCTTCTCAAAATAGGCGGTTGTATTCAAACGCGCCTGTGTGCCCAAGATCTTATAGCCGTTCTTGCGTGCTTGTTCTTCAACCAGTGAGAGCAGCATCTTTCCAATCCCCTTGTTTTGATACTGAGTCGCCACGGTCAAATGTGAAAAACAGCCCACCCCAGGCTCCTTCTCATAAAGTTTTACGGCACCAACCACTTTGTTGTTTTCCTCATCCACGGCCATGAAATGCTGTGAAATTGGTTCAAAATCATCCTTTTCTGTACCTTTTTGCATTCCCCAGGGTTCACGCAACACCTTATAGCGCAGGTCGTAATACTCTTTAAAATCTTCGCGGGTCTTCGGAACAACAATCTTGACCATTAATGCTCTCCATGCGTTCAAGATGTGGATCAATATCCATATTATAAGGTTTCAGCAACAAATAACAAAACGGTATAATCTCCTTCAAATTGCGTTTAACTGGTTCTTTGACTCTCTGATAATTATTCACAAATGGACTTTTCTTGATTATAATAAAAACCTAAATGCGGGCATAGCATAGTGGTAGTGCGGTAGCCTTCCAAGCTACTTAGACGGGTTCGATTCCCGTTGCCCGCTCTCATCAGAGACCCGAAAGGGTCTCTTTCTTTTTCGCGTGTTACAATTTTCCGCAATGATTTTTATGAATAAAGTGAAATCAATACAATAGATTTCAACCAATAAACTGATTGACGGATGGCATGGTATTTGTATATCATTATAGAGAAGTGACCGGGATAACAGGAGCACTATGCAGAAGATAGAGCCGGGATTAATCCTCAAAGAGCGTTATCAAATTAAAGAATTACTTGGCCAGGGTGGCATGGGCGAGGTTTACCTTGCCGATGACCTGTCTCTGGATACCCAGGTTGCTGTGAAGATCAACCACAACCTCAACGATACTGCGTCCAATCAATTCATCCGCGAAGCCCGGTTGCTCGCAAGCCTGAAACATCCCAATCTTCCCCGCGTGATCGATTACTTTTCCGATGATAATTGCCAGATTCTGGTGATGGATTACATCCCCGGTAATGATCTACGAAAACTGGTAGAAAGCAAAAAGAAGATCAGTTTGGAGCAGGCATTGAAATGGGCAGTGGAGCTGGGCGATGCCTTGACCTATCTCCACAACCGCAAGCCCCCAATTTTTCACCGCGACGTTAAACCTTCGAACATCAAAGTCACTCCCTCAGACGATGTCATCCTGGTTGACTTTGGTATAGCAAAATCGGGCGATCCATCTCAAGAAACGCAGACCGGCGCGTGGGCGTTCTCACCAGGGTTTGCCCCACCCGAGCAGGTGAGCGGCATGCGCACCGGACCATACACCGATCAATACAGCCTGGCCGCGACCATTTATTATCTGATCGCCGGTAAACCGCCAGTGGATAGCGCCCAGCGCATCATCGGAGCCGCGCAATTTATCCCGCTGGATATGGCAGCTCCAAACGTTCCTGATTATGTCAGTAGAGCCGTCACCCGCGCCTTATCAGTGAAACTGGATGAGCGCTTTCCATCAGTGAAAGATTTCATCACTGCCCTAACCAGCACCGAACCGGAGGAAGCATCAGCCCAGAATCAAAAGACGGTCATATCCTCTCGCGGACGAACTTCCGGCCAAATTCCCCCAGCGAGTCCCCCAACCCAGGATAATGGCTCGCAGCCCAAACGCAAACGCAGCCCCGCGTTACTCATCATTATTATACTGCTGGCACTGATCATCGGCGGATACTTTGGTTTGAATTCGCTGGGCTTGCTTAATGGCTTCCCAATTGCCCTGTCACCAACATTAACCTTTACTCCAACCGTAACTACCGAAGTTGCCTCAGTTGCAACCACAGCCATTGCCCTGACAGAAACATTAACTCCGACGCCAACCCTTGAGATCACCGCGACTCCCACCATTGCCCTGACCCCCCAAATCATCGGACGTGGCGGTCGGATTGCCTTTGCCAGCAACCGCCAGGCAGATGGCTACACACAAATATGGTTGATGGACATTAGTATGGATGGCAATGGTAAGATCGCTGCCACCAATTTGGAACAGGTGACATTTTCCCCGGGTGACAAATCACAGCCAAGCTGGTCACCAGACGGCACAAAACTGCTGTTTGTGGGTGAAAGCAAAGAGTTTGCGCAGAACGGGACTCCTTACGCGGAAGATATCTATGTTCTCGATCTCACCCAGGAAAATGCCGAACCGATAGATATCAGCAACCGCGCCGGTGATGATGAAGATCCTTCCTGGTCACCAACAGGAAAATACATCGCTTATACCAGTTATTATCGTGACGACGGGATGCCCCAGATCTTCCTGATTGACGCCTCTAATTATTCATTAATTGGAAACAAGAGCGACCATTTTGCCGAGAAACAGCCAGTTTGGACTCCAAATGATGAATTCCTGATTTATGTCATGCAATACAGCGATCTCAGCATCCTTTCCATGCACGACATCTGGAGTCTCTATAAAGACACCAAGAAATTTGATATGTCCTCCGATGCCGGGCGTCTGGGTAATGTGTCTGAGCCGAGCATCACCCTGGATGGCTCGATGATCGTTTACACGCGCACTCAAGGAGATAAAAAGAATCTGTACACCACCGTTTTTAAAGATCGCGGTCGAACAGTAAACCAACTTACCAGCTCTGGTCTGGATTACTCCCCCTGCTGGTCACCGGATGGACAGTGGGTGATTTTTACCAGCGGACGCGACGGCGATCAGGAAATCTATATCATCAACATCGATGGCACCAACCTCACCAACCTGACGAATACGCCATCACTTGAAAAAGACCCGGCCTGGCAACCACTGCCGACGCAATAAAAAATCACTCCCGCGAAAGCGGGAGTTTTTGATTATTCTTCAGTGCTGCGCAAATGGGGGAACAGGATCACTTCACGGATACTGCGGTATCCAGTCAGGAGCATAACCAGTCGATCGATGCCCATCCCAAAACCTCCCTGGGGAGGCATGCCGTAAGACATTGCCTGTAAATAATCTTCATCCATCGGATTGCGTTCCTCATCATCGACTTTATACTCACGACCCATTTCAAGGAAGCGCGCTTCCTGTTCCAGCGGATCGTTTAATTCGGTAAAGGCATTGCAGAGTTCCATTCCACCGGCGAAGCCTTCAAAACGCTCAACGGTCGTTGGATCGCCAGGCTTGTTCTTGGCTAGCGGCGAGATATCGCGTGGATAATCATAAAGAAATGTCGGCTGCAGGAAAGTGGGTTCCAAATATTCTCCCAGCAGGTGGTCGATCAATTTACCGCGGGCAGCGTCGGGGTTGAATTTGATTCCCTTATCCTGCATGGCTTTGGCGAGACTTGCCGCGGTCGGAAAAGCATTGATATCGATGCCAGTGGCGTCGATCAACCCCTGGCGCAGTTCCACCCGCTTCCAGGGCGGCGTGAAATCAATCTCAGCACCGTTGAAAGTCACCTTGCGGGTACCCAATGCCTTGTCGCACACAAACGCGATCATGTTTTCAGTCATTTCCATCACCTGCAAATAATCGGCATAAGCCCAGTAATATTCCAATTGGGTAAATTCAGGATTGTGCTTATAAGATACGCCTTCATTACGAAAGTCCCGACCAATCTCGTAGACGCGATCGAAACCACCTACCACCAAACGTTTAAGATAGAGTTCAAATGAAATCCGTAGATAAAGATCCTGCTTTAATTGGTTGTGGTGGGTGATAAAGGGTTTGGCTGCGGCGCCGCCATAGATGGGCTGAAGGATGGGAGTTTCCACTTCGAGAAACCCGCGTTCGTTTAAGTAATCACGCAAAGAGGCGACAACTGCGGCACGTGTTTTGAAGATCTTGCGTACGTCCTCGTTGACTGCCAGGTCAGCGTATCGCTGTCTGAAGCGTGTTTCCGGATCAGCCAGGGTGGCGTGACGTACCACTTGCCCATCCACGATCTCATCCTTAGCTGCCGGGAGAGGGGTGATGGCCTTGGCCAGCATTTTAAATGAAGCAACCAGCAGAGAGACCTCACCGGTGCGGGTACGGGTTACTTCGCCACTCGCCTGGATATAGTCACCAAGGTCAAAATGGGTTTTAAAAAGCTCCATCGCCTCTTCACCCAATTCGTTGACACGCATAAACAACTGAATCTTCGCTGTTCCATCTTCAATGTGAGCGAAAGCCAATTTACCCATTAAACGGATAGCACGTAGACGGCCCGCAATGGTCGCGCGAGTTACTTTTACATCCGGACCATTTTCCACAGATTCAAAGGCATGAATGGCTTCAGCGATGGTACAGGTCACTTCACTACGAGTGGGATATGGTTCAATACCGTTTTCCCGCATGGCTTGGATCTTGTTAAATCTAACTTTTTCCAGGTCTGAAAGTTCCATAATAATTCCTTTTCAATAAAAAGCCTGCCCTTAAGGTTTATTGGGGCAGGCTCCAGGTTACCAGGTGGAATGACTCTTCTATAAACCGGGCAGTCCCTGTCTGCTGTATCAGCTCACCTTGATTACCTTGACAAAGAAGGCACCGGCAGGCGCGTCCACTTGTACCCGGTCACCCTCCTTATGGTTAAGAAGAGCTTTGCCCAGCGGAGATTCGTTTGAAATCTTACCCTCTGATGGCTCTGCTTCAGCAACGCCAACAATCAGGTATTCCTCTTTGCTTTTGCTGCCTTCCTCCTGGATCACAACTGTCGATCCAACCTGAATCGCATCATGGTTGGTGATTGTTTCATCGATGATCCGAGATGTGGCAAGAATAATTTCAAGTTCTTTGATCCTGCCTTCCACAAATGCTTGTTCATTCTTTGCGGCTTCGTATTCGGCATTTTCGATAAGTTCCCCACCTTCCATAGCTTCATGAAGGCGATTAGCAATCTCATCGCGTTTTTGCGTCCGCAGTTCGTCGAGCTCTTCCTGCAGTTTTTGGTATCCTTCGCGTGTCAAGAATGAATTTGGCATGTCATTTCCTTTCATGAATTATCATCAATCAGCAATTTCCTACCCCGGACTAAACCTCGACCTGATAAGAAAAGAAAATCCCTCCTGCAGGATGGATTTTCAAAACTGATCGACATCATTCTTATCATGTGATGGAAGTATCATAACATAAACCAATATTGAATGCAAGCACACCTAATCAATAAATGCTGTGTACACTAGCTATAAAGATAACTCTAATACTTTACTATGGTTTCTTGCCTAATGTCAATGCACATACGAAGATTTCCCCAACCAGATAGGATAGCAATTTGCTATTAGTGCATCCTTTTGTAGTGTGGTTTGGCAATAAATAATAACAAGTGTGTCTGTTTTTTAGTCTACGTATTGTAGCATTTGTTATTGACCAATTTTATTTTTTTTTGGCGGTGGCGGTGGTGGGGGAATATATCCATTTTGTTCTTCAGGTTTTTTTGGAGGTTTTATTACTATTTGTTTTTTGTTATTGGGTTCATATCTCATATTCTCTATCCATTTGATTTTTCAGGTGGAACAGGTTCATTAGGTTGTGTAGGTTGTACCTGAGGTGGAGGGGGATTTGGAACAATATAACCAAAGGGAATTACTGGAGGTGGTTGAGGAGCAACATATCCTTTTGTGAAGGTAGATTCATTATTACCTTCTTGAGTATTATTGTCATTTTCTGATAGCATATAATTTATCCTTTTGCGAAAAAAAACCTATTTAGCAAAGTTCTCAAATACAAATATCGCAGTTAAAATGACACCAATAACAAAAAAACTGCCACTCAAAATATTCAGAATAGAAGTAAATATTCCTCTTGATTTGACATTAGGTTTTTCTAAGAAATTTTCAAATGTATTTTTCTTTATTGACTCGTCAATATCTTGGATTATTGATATTAATGAGAGGTGACTGGAAAAAAAAGATATCAAATTGAAACAAACACTTAAGCCCCATAAAATCCAAGCCAAAGTAATTAACAAAGGAGAAATAATAGTTCCAGATCCAACAATGTCCTTAATGAATGCAAACGTAACACCCAAAGCTCCACCAGATAAAGCTAGGACCGTTTTATCAAAACTTTCTTGCTGGGTTTGATCAGCGGCTATTAATTGATTCCGGTATTCCATAATTTGTTTTAAATTTTCATTTTGATTAATCATATATCCTCCCAATAAAAATTATAGCTGATAATTTTTTTATTACAACATATAACTATAACTACACATTAACTTCAAATCCAATTAAAACCACCAGCGGTTAGTGTTCCGCTGGTGGCAAATACGCGTTCAGTCAATCATATGACTACGGGATGTAATGAGCACCAATTTCCAAAGCTTCATAGTTCTTGGGGAGCAGTTTGTGATGCCGTTCGGGCAAATGTGCTTTTAGCGCTTTTTCGATGGATTCCTGCGGCAGGAAGGGTAGATTCGCCAGGAGCGCACCCAGTAAAACCATGTTGGCCATTTTCTGGTCGCCTAACTTTTCCGCCTCTTCATTGGCTGCGATCTCAACCACTTTAATGTCTTTACGAGTAGTTTTCCGATCTACCATGGAGGTATTAACAATGAGTAACCCACCCGCTTTTACCAGTGGTTCGTATTTATCGAGTGAGGGGCGGTTCATCGCGATCACAGCCGTGGGGTTATGAACGATGGGAGAACCAATTTCCTCATCCGAAACCACCACAGTGCAGTTCGCAGTACCACCTCGCATTTCAGGACCGTAGGATGGTATCCACGTAACTTCCTTCCCTTCGTCCATGCCAGCGTAAGCTAACAATTGTCCACCGAACAAAACACCCTGTCCGCCAAATCCGGCAAAGATGACCTCAGTTTGCATTTTGATCCTCCGCCTTACAATTTGATCTCGGCCACTGCCGGGTTGACTTTATAATCACCGAGCGGATAGTATGTGACCATCTTATCGGCCAGCCACTGCAACGCTTCCGTGGGCTTCATCCCCCAGTTTGTCGGGCAGATAGAGAGCAACTCCACCATTGAAAAACCAAGTCCACGCTGCTGAACCTCAAAGGCAGTACGAATGGCTTTTTTGGCCAGACGGATGTTCTTGGGGTCGTGCAAAGCGCGGCGTACCACGTAGCTGGATCCATCGAGGTTGCCCAGGAATTCGGCCACGCGGATGGGATACCCCTGTGATTCCACGTCGCGGCCGTTGACCGAAGTGGTGGTTTTTTGTCCGGGTAATGTCGTCGGTGCCATCTGCCCGCCAGTCATGCCGTAGTTAGTGTTATTTATGAAGATCACCGTGATATTCTCACCGCGGGCTGCGGCGTGCGTGATTTCTGCCGCGCCAATGGAAGCCAGGTCACCATCTCCCTGGTAAGTGAAAACCGTGTGATCGGGAAGGGTACGCTTGATACCAGTGGCCATGGCGGGCGCGCGCCCGTGCGGGGCTTGCACGAAATCAGTGTTGAAGTAGTTATAGGCGAATACCGAGCAGCCTACCGAAGCCACGCCAATGGTTTTCTCGCGCAATCCCATCTCTTCGAGAACTTCTGCGATCAAACGGTGCGCCACCCCATGCGTACAACCGGGGCAATAATGGGTGTTAACTTCCGTCAGCGTATCGGGGCGTTCGTAAACGAGGGTTTCGAGTTCTGTCATATTATCGGTCATGTCAGGCTCCTTTATTTATTCCGCTGCATGCGCTTCAACCAGCGGTCGCGAGGATGACCCTGGGTATCGAGGTTGCCTTTGGCAACCCGTTTGATTTCATCCAGAACTTCATCGGGGTATGGCACAACGCCCCCCATACGACCATAGAACTCGACCGGGCATTGGTTCTCACCCGCTAACATAACATCCTCGAGCATCTGGCCGGCATTGGTCTCAACCACCAGAAGGCTGTCCATCTTCTTGGCTGCTTCGTGAATCACCTGACGCGGGAATGGACTGAGTGTGATCGGACGGATCAAGCCAACGGGAATACCTTCCGCGCGGGCTGCCCGCACTGCCGACAGCGCCAGGCGCCCGGAAGAACCGAAGCCAACCACAGCTATCTTGGCGTCGTCCATGTAATACTGTTTGACGCGGATCTCATTCGCTTCGATCTCCTGCCAGCGGTACATCAGTCTGAAATTCGTATCTTCCTGCGCGGCCGGGTCAAGATTGATCGATGTTAAGACACGGCGGTCGCGTCCTTCAGCCCCGGTGGTTGCCCATTCGGGGAATTTCGTTTTCAATTCCTGGTAGGGCGGCATTTCACAGGGTTCCATCATTTGGCCAATGGAGCCGTCTGTCAACACCACAACCACGGAACGATATTTTTCAGCCAGATCAAACGCGAGCACGGTTAGGTCGACCGATTCCTGTACCGTGGCTGGTGCCAGGACGATGGCGTGATAATCGCCGTGTCCACCGCCGTGGACGATCTGGTTGTAGTCACCCTGGGCGGGGGCAATGTTGCCCAAACCAGGTCCGCCGCGCATCACGTCGACAATAACAGCCGGGAGTTCAGTCCCCGCGATATAGGAAATACCTTCCATCATCAAACTCACACCGGGGCTGGATGACGAAGTCATCACCCGTCGACCAGTACAGGCAGCGCCGTAGACCATGTTGATGGCTGCCGGTTCGCTTTCAGCCTGAACAAACGCGCGGCCAAGTTCTGGCATGCGTCTGGACATGTATTCCAGCAATTCAGTCTGCGGAGTAATCGGGTAACCGAAATAAGCTGTCACCCCGGCCCGGATAGCGGCTTCAGCGACAGCTTCATTGCCTTTCATCAATTCTCTTGTCATGGGTGCCTCCTAGGCTGTGGGTTGATTGACTCCGGTTTTTTCACGATAAACAGTGATGGCTGCTTCCGGGCAAACAACGGAACAAATCGCGCAGCCTGTGCATCCTTCAGCGATCAAAGTAGCGGGATGATATCCCTTGGCGGTGATATGATCTGTGGCCAGCCCAAGCACCTGTTGAGGGCAGGCAGTGACACAGAGTTCACAACCCTTACAATAAATTTCATTTACCTTGATCCGTCCCTTTGGGGGCATTCATTCCTCCTTGTACAAGATGGTCAATCTGACAACATTGTATAGACCTTCACACGTGCAATTATGCCGGGTCTGCAAGGTTTACGAAAGTGATGACAATCCCACTCGGCGCTGCCTTTCGTCACGAAAGGCAAAGCGATATTACCACAATTTTGACCGTAAATTATCTGATTAATCTACAGACTTTCAATAATTGTCGCTTCGCCCTGCCCAACACCAACACATAGGGTGGCCAGTCCATAGAAGGGATGACTTTCGCTTGCAGCCCTGCGCCGCATCTCGTGCAACAGCGTGGTCATGATCCTGGCTCCCGAAGCACCGAGTGGATGACCCAGCGCAATGGCTCCACCGTTGACATTGGTAATGACCGGATCCAGACCTAGTTTTTGCATCACTGCCAACGATTGGACGGCAAAGGCTTCATTCAACTCGACCAATCTAATATCCTTGATGGATAACCCAGCCCGCTTCAAAGCCTTGTTCGTAGCCGGGACAGGACCATAACCCATCACTCGTGGTTCCACGCCGGCTGCACCGCATGAAACGATCCGCGCCATCGGTGTCAGTCCTAGCGATTGCGCCTTTTCAGCGCTCATGATCAAAAGCGCGGCAGCGCCGTCGTTCATCCCGGAGGAATTCCCGGCAGTCACACTGCCTCCCTCCCTGAATGCCGGCTTGAGTTTCGCCAACGACTCAGCGTTTGTGTCGCGGCGTGGACGTTCATCCTGACTGACCACAACCGGATCGCCTTTTTTTTGCGGGATCACTACCGGTACGATCTCATCGGCAAACTTACCACTGTCAATGGCCGCAATCGCGCGGCGGTGGCTCTCAGCGGCAAAAGCGTCCTGGTCAGCTCGGCTGATACCAGTCTCCGCGGCAATATTCTCCGCTGTTTCACCCATGGCGTCGGTTCCATAAAGCTCTTTCATGCGGGGGTTCGGATAACGCCATCCCAGGGCTGTGTCATAGGCGGTGAGATTGCCAAAAGAGAACCCCTGTTCCGCCTTGGGTAGGGAATAAGGCGCCCTGGACATACTCTCCACCCCGCCTGCCAGGTAGATCTCTCCGTCACCGTTACGCACGGCATGAAAGGCCATATTGATGGCGGTCAAGCCTGAGGCGCATAGCCTGTTGACCGTTACCGCTGGGACACTCACCGGCAACCCTGCCAGTAGCGAACTCATCCGGGCTACATTGCGGTTATCCTCTCCGGCCTGGTTGGCGCAGCCAAGGTAAACTTCTTCCACTTCAGCCGGGTCGATCTTGTTCCTTTCCACCAAGGTCTTTAGTACCAACGCTGCCAGATCATCCGGCCTGACCCTGGCGAGAACACCTCCAAGCGCACCGATCGCTGTTCGCACAGCATCCACGACGACGACTTCGACCATATCACCCTCCAGGAATGATTTGCTAATAAAATTCTACCACTGATGAAAAAATGACTTCATTTTTAAGAGGTCAGGTCAGAACGGGAATGAAATGAACCGATAATCGTATAATTAAGAAGAAGGATCCAATTAAATGGCGTCCGGATCGTCTGGAGAATATCGATCTGATGCGTGGCAAGCTGAAAGGAATCATTGTCTATATTCTGCTCCTGGGGTTATCGCTGACCGCGTGCAATTCTGGGAGTGCTAACGCGTCTCAAACCACTTACCAGATATCGCCAACCTTCCGTGAGCTCTATGAAAAGCTTGGAGGAAATGATGTGCTCGGCGCGGCAATCAGTAAACCATTTACTCTGGATTCTTTTGAATGCCAATACACGGTAAACGTATTGATCTGTGTCAATCCGCAAGCCACCGATTCAAATCGGTTATTCTTTTACCCATTGGCCAACTCAATGAACATTCGCGAAGATCCTTCGCAATCACCCGCCCAACCCGGATCGAATGTGGTTGATGGATATACGATTTACGATGAATTCATTTCCTTATACAACCAGTTGGGAGCGCAATTCACTGGCAAACCATTGACACAGGCTCACATTAATTATTCGCAACAACGGATCGAACAATACTTTGAGAATGTCGGCTTTTATCGCAAATTTTCCGACACCGCGGGTTCGGTCCATTTGCTCGCGTACGGCGCTTATAGTTGTCTGGATAAATGTAACTACACTCCCTCAGTAGAGGCTTCGATCCTGAACTCCGCGAGAGCGAGTTTGGATCAGCCATTATTGGCTGGCCTTTCCGAGATTGCAGACACCTCCATTTTGGGTGAGCCACTCACCCAGCCCTACATTGCCTCAGATGGGATGGAAGAGCAGGTCTATACAAACGCAGTGGTCTATGCTCCGGTTAACGATCTCAATTCAGCCCGGCTGCGCCCGGTTTCAACATTGATAAATATTCCTCGAACAGAACCCGGAACGCAAAAATATTCCAGCCGTGATGGAATGGTCTTCTATGCCATAAAAGGGAATAAGGGATACCATGTTCCACTCGTTTTCGATCAGTTCATCGCTGCCCATGGCGGTAAAAATTTTTCCGGAAATCCGATCGATGAAGTTTTTCAATACTCCGCCACTGTCTTTCGTCAATGTTTTGAAAATTACTGCCTTGATTATGATAGTGCAGCTTCCGACTCGAATAAGATCAGCCTGGCTCCTCTGGGAATGCAGTACATTCAGCAGATCAGCGGATCCAGCTCGCCCACAGTACAGCCAGCGAATCTCTCATCAGATAATCTTATTTTGAATGTAGCCAAAATGAGCCAGAAGATCCCGGCGGACGGACAACAACAAATTCAGATACTTGTCATTCAAAAAGAGAATCAGCAACCCGTCCCCAACCTCGAAGCCACCCTGACGATCAAGATGCCTGATGGATCGCTGTACACCGCTCAATTTCCCGCCACAGGTGTGGACGGTCGGTCCACCCTGGTCATTCCCCCCATGAAAGATATCCCGAACGGTACCATTCTAGAATTTTCAGTCTGTATCAATGGTACAGACAACACTCCGGTTTGTGTAACCGATGGTTATATAATTTGGCCTTCTCAGTAACCTTAGGGGTTAGCTTCTCCAAATAGATCAACATGATCAATCTTGCCCGCGATGCTATAGATATAGATCGAGAAATCGCCAGTAACGTTCTTGGATAATTCCGTCTGCTGGTTGAATTTGCGCACGCCAACCACCTTTCCCTGTGCGTCGTAGGCCACTGCTGCCACCCAGAACTGGCTGGCAGTCTTCTTGCTGTTTACCAGCTTTACCGTGCCAGTGACGGAGGCGGAATAGCCATCAGTAGAGATGGTGGTGGTCAGATCTACGATCTCAAAATCCAAAAAGGCATCACTGTTATCCGGAACGGGCGACGCAGAGAGCAATTGGACTTCTACAATTGGTGTTCCGGTCACAGGAGGAGCAAAATATGTAAAAAGAGGCAGGCTTACGCCGCTCGGAAGACGATTAAGTGGAAGCAATCCTTCCTGAATGTAGCGGTCGCCAGTATCAGGGTCGGTGAGAATGAATTGAGCGACAAGGTTTTCAACATCGAAACCCTGTTTATTTTCAGCGATCGCGAAGCAATACAGGCCACCGGTCAGCGAAGGCGTGCATTCCGGTGAATGGATTTTCACTGCTATTGCCGTTGGCGAAGGGACTATTTCAGTTTCCTGCGCGCCACTCGGCGCGGGAATAATGATGGTTATCCCAGCCTTGAGGTCATAGGGGTCGAGTCCAGGATTAGCCGCTTGCAATTCAGCCACGGTCAATCCGTTTTTGGCAGCGATCGTCCATAGGGTATCTTTTTCCTTAAGGACATATGTTCTGGGGGTGGGTGTCAAAGTGGGCAAGGGGGTGACTGTTGGCGCGTCAATTGGCGTGGCTGTCATTGATGGCGCGATGGTTGCCGTGAAATATGGCGTCAACTCACCTGCAACAGGCCCGATTGGCGAAATTGTTACATCCGAATTTCTCTGACAGGTTGCCGCCAGAACACAAGACATCACAAGAGTAAAAATCACTTTTCCCAGTTTCATGATTTGCATTATACCCGAATAATCTTGCCCGCCTTCCGAGCCTATGCTACACTCTATGTATGGCCACCCAGAAGGAAGCATATCAGCAGGCATTATCCTTCATTCAAGCTGGCGAGTTGGACAAGGCTCGCGAGCTATTGGCCCGTTTGATCAAAGCAGATAAAGACAACCTCGATTACTGGTTATGGATGAGCGCGGTGGTCAGAACCACCAAAGAACGTATTTATTGCCTGCGTGAAGTGCTTGCCCGCGATCCAAAGAATGAAGAAGCCGCACTGGGTCTGCGTATGCTGGGGGAAAAAGCTCCTGATTTCGATCCCTCCAAAGTGATCCCCATCCGGCAGGTCCATTGGAAAACCAGTCTGGAACTCGCGGATGAACATCCAACCGGACCCAGGGCGATCAAATCGAGAGTCTTTTTATATATCATTCTCAGCATAATCATCATTGTGGTTTTCGGCGGCGGGTTATACATGGCACTGAAACCAACGCAGCAATCCTCCATGGAGACGGTCAAGCGCTGGACGATTACTCCGCTGCCTACCCTGACATTCACAAGCACGCCCGGTCCAACGGTCACAGGATTTTCTCCCCTGGCGATTGTTGTCGATTCAACATTCACTCCCACACCGCTGTACGTTGCCACCCCGCATAACCGCATGGAAGCCTACAACGCTGCCATGCGTGCCTATGAAAAAGGTAACTGGGATTCCGCTTTGGAGTACTTCAACCAGGTTCTGGTTGATGAACCAAATTCACCCGATATCTATTACCACATCGGTGACGTCTATCGTTTCCAGGGGAAATATAAAGAAGCACTGGAAGCCTATCAAAAAGCGATCAAACTGGATCCGAATTTCGCCCCGTCTTATCTTGGAAAAGCCCGCGCGCTCCTGGATCAAACCCCATCCAAGCCAAAAGACGCCATTACTGCCCTGCAGATAGCCATCACTAAAGATCCAAGTATGTACGAAGCCTACCTGGAGCTTGCCAGAACAAATTTAGCTTTGAACGATCCTCAAACAGCTTTAGGTTGGCTGGATAAATATGTACAATACACCTCAGATAACGCCCTCTCCTGCATGTACCGAGCCCAAGCCTACCTGGCGCAGGGCAATAACGAAAATGCCCTGACCGAGATCATCAAGGCACAGAAACTGGATCCGACCCTGATCGCGGTTTACAAACTCTGGGGCAAGATCCTGCAATCTCTCAACCAGTACAAAGAGTCCATTCCTCCGCTCCTGACGGTGATGAACGAGACACCCCTCGATCTTGAAGCTCAGTCGCTCTTAGCCAGGGCGTACTACGAGATTGGCGATACCAATAAAGCCATGACGATCATCAGCACGGTTTTGCAGCAGGATAAGCAAAACATCAACGCCTATCTGCTGCGAGGCGATATCTATCTGGACGAAAATAATCTGGACGCAGCCACCTCAGATTACAACAGGGTCATAAGCATTGACTACGGTAATTTCGAGGCGAACATCGGCCTGGGTCGGGTGTACATGGCAAAAGGATTGCCCGGCGCCGCCTACAATAAATTCGATTACACCAAGGATCTGGCAAAAACAGACACCCAGAAAGCGATCCTGACGTATTGGATGGGAAAAGCCCTTCAAGGCCTGAAGTATCCCGATGCTGCCATAAAAAAGTTTGAAGAAGCGCTGGCATATCCAGGTGGTATTCTGCCAATGAATCTGCGTGAGGATGCCGAGGCACAACTGGCCATGCTCTATACGCCGACACCCACCCCAACCAAAACTAAGACCCCGTTGCCTTCCAGTACGCCCACCGTGACAGATACCCCGAAACCCACCCTTCCACCCACTGTCACACCGACCCCAAGCAAAACCGAAACTCAAAAGCCGACCAACACCCATACTCCAAAACCCACCAACACACCCTAACTGATTCATCGGGCTAACGTGAAACGATTAAGAACGTACGTCCTCATCAAGAACCGCCAAAACAGGCACAAACAGCCCAGCAGGGTATTGGGGAAGATTACGGATGGCGTTGTTCGCGTTTTTCTTTCCGTCTTTTGTGTGCTCATCTGCGCGGCCTTGATCACAGGCGCGTATCTATACGCTCAATTGACCTATGACTTACCTTCCATCGAACAATTGCCGGTAATGCTGGACCGTGAGAATGGTGAATTGCTGCAACCGTCACGGCTTTACGATCGGACCGGGACTGAAGTACTCTACACCCTCGAGAATCCGGGGATCGTCCGTAAATTTCTGACTGTAAACCCGGACCAACCGGATCATTTCAGCCTGCAATTAGTCCGACTTGCGGTCGCGCATCTGGAACCAAATTTTTGGACCAGCACCGGAGTAGACACGGACGACCTTACAGATCCCCAGCCTCACACCATCGCAGAAAGACTTGCCAGAGGATTGCTGATCGCTGATGAAGAAGAGTCGACCCGCAGTGCTCTTCGAATGAGACTATTGGCCAGTCAAATCATCTCAAAATATGGCCGAACTCAAGTTTTGGAATGGTACCTGAACAGCGCCTATTTCGGTCACCTGGCTTACGGTGCCGAAAGTGCGGCCCAACTGTACCTGAACAAGTCAGCCTCTGATCTGGACCTGGCGGAATCCGCTTTGCTGGTCTCATTGATCGACTCTCCCGCCCTGAACCCTCTCGACGCCCCGACAGCAGCCCTCGAGAACCAGCGAGCCTTGCTTGATGATCTTCACGAGAGCGGAACGATCACCGTGGATGAATTTACTCTAGCATCTACTAAAATATTGACCTTTGCGTCTGCCCCCCTTGAGAGGCTGGATTCCAGTTCAGCTTTCATCAAATTAGCCGAAACGCAGCTCATCGATCTAGTGGGAAGCACACGAGTGGAACGCGGTGGATTGAATGTGATTACCACGCTTGACCTGGACATGCAAAACCAATTGGTCTGCGCTAGCCGCAGCCAGTTGTTCCAAATCGAATCCATTTCGCTTTCAGGTGTAGCGCCAGACTTGCCGGAATGCCCGGCAGCGAATTATCTGCCCACGCAGAGTTACAGCGCAGCCAACACGGGTCTTGCCGCCGCGGGCCTGATCATGGATCCTGCGACTGGGCAGATACTGGCTTACTCAGCTCCAATAGATATTAATGGGAACAGAATACAGGCAGCTCTCCAACCTGGATCATTGCTTTCGCCATTCGTGGCAATGACAGCCTTTGCCCGCGGTGATTCACCCGCTTCGTTGACCTGGGACGTACCCATCTCGCTGCCGGCTGGTCTTGAAGGACAAAAAAATCCCGATGGAATTTTCCATGGCCCGGTCAATTACCGGATCGCCCTGGCCAATGATTACGTGACTCCTTTATCAGCGATCTTTCAACAATATGATCGGCAAACCGTCTGGTCGATCGCCGCTGCCTCCGGCCTTTCAATTGTTGAAGGTGGAGTGGCTTCCCCATCCCTGTTATTTGGTGGCGGGGAAACAACATTGAATGAGGTTGCTCAGGCTTATGCCATCCTCGCCAGCGAAGGCGTCCAAAATGGCGTGATCAACCCGGTAACGGGAAAACTGGAAAACGTATCCATCCTAAAAGTGGAAACCAGTAATGGTCAGACCCTGGTGGATAACACCATGCCTCGCCAGCAATCGATCATCAGCACTTCACTGGCTTACCTGGTGAACAATATCCTGAGTGATGAAACTTCGCGTTGGAGCAGCCTGGGCCATCCCAACGCGCTTGAAGTCGGCCGGCCAGCTGCGGTTAAGATCGGACAGGTATCGGATCACGATCAAACCTGGACGGTAGGGTACACCCCATATCGTCTGGTGCTCACCTGGGTTGGTAATGGAATGGCATCCAATCAGGTTGCCAAGGTTGATTATCAAATGAGCGCGGGGCTCTGGCATGCGTTGATCCAATATACATCGCTTGATCTACCCGCAGATGATTGGACAAAGCCGCTGGACGTGACCGAGATACAGGTCTGCTCTCCGTCGGGAATGCTCCCCACCAATGATTGCCCCCTCATCACCTCTGACGTGTTCATTTTTGGTAATGAACCCACCCAGGCAGACACGCTTTATCAGAAGGCCAAGGTCAATCGCGAGACGGGCTTGCTGGCAACCGTTTATACCCCGCCGGACATGATCGAGGAAAATATTTATCTGAATGTACCGGCAGAGATACGCAATTGGGCAATTAACGCCGGTTACGCCGTGCTTCCGCAAGGCTATGACGCCATTCCGATGACCGCTTCCAATCCACTGGTGCAAATCACCAGCCCGGTAATCTTCTCACCGGTGAAGGGAAAGGTGATCATCACCGGGACGGCAAACATCGATTCATTCGCGTCGTATACCGTCCAGGTAGGTCAGGGCATCAACCCAGATACATGGCAACAGATCGGCATAACCGGCACAAAGCCGGTGATCAATGGCACTTTGGCCACCTGGGATACCAGCGGATTGGAAGGTCTCTACGCCATCCGTTTGACCGTCGTCTCCAAAGACAACGAAGTCAGTACCTCAGTGATCCAGGTAACGGTTGACAATGTCGCGCCCGCGATTCAGATCACCTATCCCAGTGCTGGAGGAAAGGTTCTCGCCATAAACGGCGCCGTAACCCTGACCGTCAATATTTCAGACATGGTGGGTGTGGCTCGCGTGGAATGGTGGCTCGATGGTAAGTTGATCTCAGAACAAACGGACGCCCCTTTTATTGTCTTATGGAACTCGACTCCGGGGAAACATAAATTACAGGTCAAGGCGTGGGATAAAGCTGGCAATGAGGCCGTTTCTGAAATAATTCAGTTCGAAGTAACGAAATAACCCAAACAAATCATCACCACTTGCATTGCAAGTGAAATCATTTTGCGGAGGAACATCATGTCTAAAAGTCCAAATCCTATCTTGAGAAAGTTGGGGTTGTCTGACGACGACCGCGTCGCAATCATCCACACTGATGATATTGGCATGTGCCAATCGAATGTGGATGCCTTTGCTGACCTCTGGGAAGCCGGGATTATCTCCTCTGGAGCTATCATGTTCCCGTGTTCCTGGTCAAACGCAGCTATCGAGTATTCCAAAGCTCATCCCCAGGCTGACCTGGGCGTGCACATGACGTTGACCAGCGAATGGCAGACTTACCGCTGGGGTCCCATTTCCACCCGCGACCGGCGATCCGGAATGATGGACAATGAAGGTTACTTTTTCAGAACATCTGAAGAAGCACAGAAGCACGGAAAACCCCGAGCAGTAAAAATCGAATTACAGGCGCAATTGGACAGGGCACTCAACGCCGGCCTTAAACCTACCCATATCGATACCCATATGGGATCGGTTGCCTGTGTGAAATTCATGAACGCATACATTGGCCTTGCCGAGAAATACAAACTGCCGCCGATGATCTTCCGCATGGACGAAGAGGAATGGCGCGCCACCGGTTTGGATCCATTGACCGCCAAACTGGCAGCCCGCTTGATCGCGAATCTGGAGGAAAAAAAGATCCCCCTTCTCGATCACATTTGCCAGCTTCCGCTCGATACCGATAAAGACCACATGGATGTAGCTAAAAAAGCCCTTTCAGAGCTGAAACCCGGCATCACCCACTTTATCATCCATCCCAATAAAGACACACCCGAAATCCGCGCCATTGCTCCTGACTGGCGTGCCCGGGTGGGAAATTATCAGGATTTCATGAGCGACGAGATGCGAAAACACATCAAAAAGATTGGTCTGCACGTGATCGGTTACCGCGCATTGGCAGAATTAATGTAGTCCATCAGGAGGAAAAATGAACGCTGTAAAAACCATGCAACCAGTTAAGCTGACCCTCAAGTTCAAGATCATTTGGGGTATCGCCTCATTGGGTGGCAACATGATCTCCGGTATCTTCGGCGCCCTGCTGCCCATTTTTTACCAGGATTACCTGGGGTTGGAATCAAAATGGATAACACTGGCATCGGTAATCTACGGAATTTGGAACGCGATCAACGATCCAGTGTTCGGATTTATCTCCGATAACACTCGCTCGAAGAACGGCAGGCGCATCCCCTTCATGCGCTATACCGCGCCGTTCCTCGCTGCCAGTTTCATCCTAGTGTGGTTCGCGCCCCAACACGCCGCCAATATCTGGCTATTTGTTTGGATGCTCGTGAGCATGATTCTTTACGATGGCTGTTACACCCTAATCATGCTTGTCTATTCCGCGTTGCTGCCTGAATTGAGTGAATCAGATACCGAACGTAACCACCTGCAGATCTCGTCCTCGTTGTTTGGTATGGTCGGTATGCTGCTCGGCTTCCTCATTCCCGACTTCTTCCGCCCTAAGGTAGGTACCGATCCTTCGTTCCTTCCCTTGCAAATTGCCATGGTCGTGGTGGGTATCACCTGTATGCTGTTGATTTTGGTGACTACTTACAACGTCAAGGAGCGTATGGAATTCACGAAGGTGGATAAACCGCTTGGATTATGGGAACAATTGAAGGCAACCTTCACCAGTAAATCCTTCCTGGTCCTGGTGGCTCAAAACTTTATGTCCATCCTTGTTTCTTCGTTGGTCACGGGTTCGATGTATTACCTTGCTGATTACGTGATGCAGACTTCCACCATTACCCTTTTGATCTATATCTTCGTACCTATGCTGCTAGGTATTCCAGCCACCAATTACATCCGTAAAAAGGTGGGAGTATTGAGGGCGCAACAGATCCTCTTGCTTATTTCCGGCATCGGTTTGTGCTCGCTGACCTTTTTGCCGCTCAAGTTCATTCCGCTGGCGTTGGTCTTTGCCGGGTTTGGCCTCGCCGGTCCGCAGACGTTGACCAATATTCTCTTTGCCCAGGTTGCCGACGAAGATGAAGTTCGCACCGGCGTTCGCCGCGAAGGAGCCTTCTTCGGTGTCAACGCTCTCGTCACCAAACCGGCGCAATCGATCGCCCTGGCACTGGCTCCGTGGATCCTGGAGCTCACTCACTTTGTTACCCGTAGTTCCAATGGCGGCGATATTGTTCTCAATCAACCTGCCTCGGCAATCTTCGGTATAAAGCTGTTCATGGGGCTCATCCCGGGGGCGGCGATGCTGCTGGGGGCATTGATCCTATTCCTTTTCCCTTTGCAAGGTGATCACCTGAAGAAAGTTCAGGAAAAAGTGCTTGAAATGCACGCGCAAAAACAAAGTGAATTGAAAAAGTTAGCATAAAGACGTCGGACTGGCGCAGGCCAGTCCGACTTGTATTTAACTACCAGCAACAACGTTTTGCGCGAACCACTTGCCTTTGTTCCAGGGAGTACCAACGTATTTGAAGAGGAAGTAATTGCCTCCCCAATAACCAGCAACCTTCCAGGCAGCGATCAATAATACTGCCAGGATCAATAGAATCGGATTGGAACTGACGGTTCCCGCCAGCAGGTAACTGAAGTTCATCAACCCGCCGAAGAATGCGGCAGTGCCAACGAGAACGCCGAGAATCAATCCAATACCTACCAGGAGTTCGCCGACGGCAACCAGTTTGGCGAACCAGACATAAGAACCATGCTCCAACAGAAACTGAATGAAACTACGATACCAGTCGTAATAAATAACCGGTTTAGCAGGTGCTTCTGGAACTTTGACAATATTGGTCCAAAAACCTTGCAGGGCTGCTCCGGTCTGCATCCAGGCAGGGTTTGTGACCTTGTGCCATCCTGCCTCAAGCCATTCATAACCCGCATAAACTCGGACAATCAACCACAACCATGCCCATTTGGGGCTATTAAAGAGGGCGATGATGAAAGGCGCGTCAGTCATTCCTGTTGTGTTACTTAACTTCTTCATCAAATATCTCCTTACTATATTAGGACTATATTTATCTTTATTATATAAATTATTAAAGATATTGTCAATCCAATTTGGAGTATTTACTCCTATTGAAATCCTCCTGAAGCTTCGCGGCACTCAATATCGACCCCTTGACTCATCTCTGAATTTTTCTGTTAGAATCTATTCGATGAAGAAGAAAACGCTCTGGATCATTCTTTCTTTTATTCTTGTAATCACCATGGCAACTGGATTCCTGCTGATGGGTAGGGAGATTAATGTTACCGTGGATGGAAAGACTGTAAAAGTGCACACCTATGCGCTCACCGTCCGGCAGCTCCTGGTATCGATGGGATACAAATTGACAGCTAACGACGAGGTAGATCCTGCTCCATCCACTTGGCTTTCGAACGTCAAATCTGTCTCACTGGACCGCGCCCATGATTTTTCACTTTGGGTTGGACCAGACGGCAAGATTTATAATTTCAACAGCGCAGTTAAAACACCACGGGAGTTACTGGCTCTGGTGGGTATTTCGGCGTCAAAAGATGACGTGGTGAAGATCAATGGCAAACAATACCAGTTGGACGATCCCCTTCCGTCCAACCGCAACATTGTTTTACAGTATATTCCCGCCATTCCTCTATCTATCACCCAGGATGGCCAGTCAACGCTGATCCGCTCCAACGGCGCATATATCGGGCAGGCATTGTGGTCAGGGAATATCCGTCTCAATGGAGGATACGGAATTTCCGTTCCGTTCACACTCCCACTACAAAACGCGCAGGAGATCACCCTTACCAAACCTGCCGCGTTAACAATTCAGGTAGATGGCAAAAAGGTCAAAGCTCTGTCCATGGCTGCGACTGTTGGTGAAGCCCTGGCAGCCAGTGGGATCACCCTGCAGAACCTGGATTATTCCGACCCTTCCGAAGATAGCGCTTTGCCCGCGGATGGAAATATCAAAGTAGTCCGCGTCCGTGAAGAAGTAGTGGTTCAGCAGGAGAGTTTGCCCTACAAGGTTACCTACGAATATGATGACACTGTCGAACTCGACCAGAGGAAAGAAGTCTCCACTGGGAAGTATGGCTTGGCTATCACCCGTGAACTGATACGCTACGAAGACGGGGTCGAAGTATCACGCTCCACCGAAGCGACTACCACACTCATTGAGCCTGTAGATCAGGTCATCGCGATCGGTACCAAAATCGTTTATCACACACTCGATACCGGATATGGAACGATCACCTACTACCGCGCGGTGATGGTCCATGCCACGTCTTACAGCCCTTGCCGTCTGGCTCGTGCTGATGGTTCGTCGCAATGCGGTTATAAAACAGCCTCAGGTGCGGACATGGGGAATGGTGTCATTGCCGTCACACCAGCGTGGTTTAGCTATTTTAAAGGTACTCAACTCTACGTTCCGGGCTATGGCATCGGTACCATTTTAGATACGGGTGGTGGAATTCCCGGTCAGTACTGGATCGACTTAGGGTACACCGATGCGGATTGGGTAAATTGGTCCAATTGGGTAACCGTTTACTTTTTGGCCCCTGCTCCAGCCAATGTACCGGGGGTATTGCCATAAACGCCTCAACTCCCAATATCCACGCGCTATTGCGGGAACATCGCCTCGATCCCCACAAGGGATTGGGGCAAAATTTCTTAACAGATTACGGAATCTTAAAGAAGATCGTTGAATCAGCCGAATTGTCGCCTGAGGACCGCGTGCTTGAAATCGGAGCCGGGTTGGGCAGTCTGACGACAGTTCTGGCCGCATCCGCCACTCAGGTGACCGCGGTTGAGATTGATAAAAAACTTGTGCCCATTCTTAAGGAAGTAACCGCGTCATACCCCAATATTCAGATTGTTAATGGAGACATGCTCGAAATTAACCCGGCAACATTGATGTCAGCGCCCGGGTACGTGGTTGTTGCCAACATCCCGTACTACATTACTTCTGTCCTGATCAAGCACCTGCTCACCAGTTCCTGCAAACCTTCGCGCATGGTACTGACCATGCAAAAAGAAGTAGCTGCTCGTATTTGTGTCCAACCCGGGGATTATTCACTGCTGGCGCTGAGCGTACAGGTTTTCGGCGAGCCGAAGATCGTTTTGAATATCCCTGCCGGTGCTTTTTTCCCTTCACCAAAGGTCGACTCAGCTACGCTGCGGATCGATCTGTATAAAGAACCGCTCATCCCCATCACCGACATGGATTGCTTTTTTCAGTTGGCGCGAATCGGGTTCAGCCAGAAGCGCAAGACAATGCGCAATACCCTGGCTGCCGGGTTGCATTGGTCCGGAGCGGAAGCAGCCGATCTGCTTTTCTCAGCCGGCATCGATGCCAACCGCCGTGCTCAAACTCTGGAAATTCCTGAATGGCGCACCCTGGTTTTGGAATACAGGGATAAAGCAAAGAATAAAAAAGCTGGAGAGTAAACTCCTCTCCAGCTCTGTCTCTACTTTTGGCGGTTGATATCTCGATAACGAAATGGTAACTTCCACACACTGATCGCCGCTTCCCTTTGAATCGAGAAATCGATCTTGGAAGTACCGTAAATCCGTTCAGCAAAGTAAATCGGCACTTCTTTAAAGTTCATCCCCAGTTTGGTTGCCAGATAGGCCATTTCCACCTGAAACATATATCCATTGGACCGGATACGGTCGAGTGGAATTTTGAGTAAAGACTCCTTTCGCCACATGCGAAAACCCGCGGTCACATCATGGATCTTCAGCCCAAGGATTGTTCGGGCATAGAAGTTTCCGAATGCCGAAAGCAACTTACGAGTGAACGGCCATTCGCGGTCAAGGCTGCCACCGGCTACGTAACGTGAACCGATTACCAGGTCATGATCCTGGATGGCGTTCATGAATTCGATCAGTGTCTCGGGTGGATGGGAGAAATCGGCATCCATCTGCACCACCCGATCCGCACCCAGTTCAAGGGCTTTCTTGAAGCCTTCCACATAAGCAGTACCCAGGCCAAGTTTTCCAGCCCGGTGCAAAACATGTACCCGTCCATCTTTTTGTTTTCCAAGTTGTTCAGCCAACTGCCCCGTGCCGTCAGGGCTATTATCATCGACGATGAGCAGTTGAATATCTTCGATGGGTAAGGCGAAGATCTTTTCCACGAGGATCGGTAGATTTTCTCGTTCGTTATACGTGGGAATTACTACAATTGTACTCAAAGGAAATATCCGGTAACCCGAACCTTTACTTCTTTAAAAATTTTAGCATGTCTTCAGCAGCCCGACGCATTTCAAGGAACACCAACCCGGGTTTTGCCTGGTCGTTCGTCAAGACGGTCAACCCGGCATGTTCGCCGATGGTGATCAGGATGATATAGCCACCCGCGCCTTTCGTGAACACCTGCTCAAGTGAACCACGTCCCATTTCCTTGGAGATGCTTTCTCCGAGCGAGAGGATGGCAGCTGACATGGCCGCTACCCGGTCCTCGCTCATTTCGGTTGGCAAGGCAGAAGCAATAATCAACCCATCCAGGCTGACGACAGCCGCAGCCTCGATCTCTGGCATGGAATGTTTCAGAGTCTGCAAGCGGCTGATCATTGAAGCGACATCAATATCCAACAATTAAGCACCTCACTGAAGACACTAATTGAAACGTATCCCTTACTTTAACATAGCCATTTTTCAATGTCAAGAAAACTATGAAAAAACCATAATTTACAACATTGTTCTGTTATGTTGACTCGCCACGTTCACGCTGAATATTGATCAACTGCACGGTAAGGATGGCTGCCATGATAATGACACATCCCAAAATCTGTGCGGGATCCATTCTCTCAGCCAAAAACAGGGCGCCAAAAACAGCAGCGAACACGGCTTCGAGACTCAGGATTAACGAGGCATCGGCTGTGGGAGCTTTTTTCTGCCCGATTGCCTGCAAAGTAAATCCACCTGCGACCGAAAAAACACCACCATAGATAATCGCCGGCCAGACAGACATAATCGCTTCACCTGTGGGCGGATCGATAAATAGTGAGCATCCCAGGTTGATCAACCCGCATAAAAGAAATTGCCCTACCGAAAAAACAAACACATTCATTTCCCGCGCGGCCATCCCCACCACAATCACATGAAATGACCACAACACTGCCCCGATTAATTCGAGCGTGTCGCCGTGCGATGGTGTAAATCCCTTGCCGCTGGTGCTGAGCAGATACGTTCCTACCATTGCCGCGATGGCTGCCGCCCAATTGACCCAGGGGATTCTCGTCTTCCAGAAAAGAGAGAGGAAAAGAGGAACAAGGACAACGTAAACCCCAGTGATGAACCCAGCAGCTCCGGCTGTGGTCGTTTTCAAACCCGCCTGTTGAAACGCGCTTCCGGCGAACAAGAGTGTTCCGGCAGGTAAGATCCAAAGCAGTTTTTTATTGAAAGGACGTAAATATCTCAAAGCAACAGGCAACAACAGCAAACCAGCCAGAAGAAAACGCACGCCATTGTAGGCGAAGAAACCCAATTTGTCAGAGGCAATCCGTTGGGCAATAAACCCTCCCCCCCAAAGAATTGCTGCCAGCAACATGAGAAGGTCAGCGCTGATTCGTTCTATGTTTCGGTTCTTTGCCATTGTTCCCTTTCGCGGTTAATCATCCAATTCTACCTGAGAAATTAAAAAGCCGGAGAATTTCTCTCCGGCAATACTGCCTATCCAGTTTAGCGGGTATGGTGGAAGTTCTTGCTGGCCTTGGTCATTTGCCACCTTTTGACTATGTTGGTCAGATCCATGTTGCCTTTAGCACGCATCCAATCGTTTTCAAATTTGGTTTTGGGTAGTTTATGGAATTTTTCCTTGACCTGTTCAAGGACTTCGTCGTCAATACCATTTTCATGTAATGTATCTAACCAGGCCTTCTTGTCCTTCTGTGTGAACGGAAGTTTTTCTACAAACTTAATTAGCATCTGGGTTTCGGCAATATTTTGTGAACTCATAAGGCCTCCATTCTCTATTTGCAATTCATATTTATTGTAACTCATTCGGTCTGAGTTTATATGCAACTTTTACCAACCCATTGCGTAAACCTTATTGAAAATATATTTGGAGAGATGAAAATGGATAACAACACGAAAAAATTTTATCGTTCAAGAAATGATCGTATGATCGGCGGCGTTTGTGGTGGTCTAGGCGCCTATTTTAACATCGATCCCACCATCGTTCGTGTCATCGCTGCCCTGGGAGTAGTCTTATCTGTATCCATTATTTTTTGGATCTATATTGTACTTTGGATCGTCATTCCTGAAGAACCAGCCATAATGTAGGAGACCAACATGAGTGACCCTGTGAAAAGATTATACCGATCGAAAACCGACCGCATGATTGGCGGCGTTTGTGGTGGCCTGGCTGAGTATTTCAATGTTGATCCGGTGATTGTCCGCTTGCTCTTCCTGCTTGGATTAACCTGCGTTGGCGGCACATTATTAGCTTACGTGATTATGTGGATTGTCGTCCCCGAATAATTCAGATCCACACAAGAAAAGAGCCGGTATCCCGGCTCTTTTTCTATTCATATCGTAATGCTTCGACTGGTTCAAGGTTGGCCGCCCGATTTGCCGGGTACAAACCAAAGAAAAGACCTACCGCTGTTGAGAATAATGTAGCCAGTAATATTGAGTTAAAGGTGATCAAAGGATTGAACGGCGATCCGCTGGCTGCGGCAATCTTCCCAACGATGAAACTGATCAACCACCCCAGCCCAATCCCGATAATCCCGCCAAGCAAACTGAGTAAAGAAGATTCAGTCAGGAACTGGATCAGGATGTCGCGTTTGCGCGCGCCAAGTGCCTTGCGCAAGCCGATCTCACGCGTTCGTTCTGTTACAGAGACGAGCATGATGTTCATGATGCCGATACCGCCCACCAATAATGAAATAGCTGCGATGCCACCCAGGAAGATCGTGAACACGCCTGTGATAGTTTTCGCCGTGGAAACAAAATCTTGCTGGGAGAAAATAGTAAAGTCATCGAGACCTATTTTGGTTCGATGGCGAAGACGAAGGATGTTTGCAATCTCATCACTTGCAGAATTGACCGTTTCCGATGAAGTTGCCTGTACCAGCAACATATCGATATCGTCTGATGTCTTGTTAAAAAGGCGTGCCTGGGCAGTCGTCAGCGGTATCAGGACGACATTATCCTGTGAACCAAATGATGAGCCTCCTTTAGACTTGAGAACACCGATGATTCTAAATGGCTGTCCGTTGATACGGATACTCTCGCCAATCAAACCATCCGTTCGATCAAAGAGCGCCGTCGCCACGTCCACACCGACGACCGCGACAGAGGCTCTGCCAAGAATATTTTCTTCAGTAATAAAGGTCCCTTCTTTTAATTCAGCGTTTCGCACGCTTTGATAATCAGGCGTAACGCCATTGATGGTCGAAACCTTTTTCTCTCCACCAGCAGTCACTTCGAGGGAACCCGAAACCATTGGGGCAATCGCCTCAACAGATGGAGCCTGATACTGATCCAACAGAGCGTCTGCGTCTTCCATGGTGATTGGTTTGACATTGCGAACATCAGAGTTCGACATATTTCCTGAGTAAACGAAGAGCAAATTCGTTCCAATGCCGCTGATCGAACCGGTGATGGTGGATTGTGCTCCTTCACCAACAGCCAACATGGCAATCACCGCGCCGACGCCAATGATAATACCCAGTATCGTGAGGATGGATCGGAGTTTGTTTGAATAAAGACTTTCCAGCGCCTCAATAACCGCTTGACCCAGGTTCATTTCACTGCCTCCTCGATCAGACCGTCGCGCAAACGGATTACCCGTTGTGTTTGAGCGGCAATGTTCGGATCATGTGTCACGATGATCAACGTTGTTCCGCGGTCGCGGTTCAACTTAAGCAACAATTCCATGATCTCTTTGCCAGCTTTTGAATCCAGGTTACCGGTGGGTTCATCGGCCATCAGGATGGCCGGGTTATTAACGAGGGCGCGAGCGACTGCCACGCGTTGTTGCTGACCGCCAGAAAGCTCTGTTGGCCGGTGAAAGATACGATCTCCCAAACCGACTGACTCAAGGGCCTTTTTAGCCCGCTCTTTGCGATCCTCAACCAAACCAGCATAGCGCATGGGAAGTTCAACATTAGCCAGAGCTGTCTGCCTGGTCAACAAATTGAAGCTCTGGAATACGAAACCAACTTTTCGGTTGCGAATATCCGCCAGTTGATCGTCATCCAAAAGGGACACTTCCTCGCCATCCAAGACGTACCTGCCGCTAGTGGGACGATCCAGACACCCCAACAGGTTCATCAGAGTGGATTTGCCTGAGCCAGATGGGCCCATGATTGAAACCACCTCGCCTTTGTAAACCTTGAATGAAACACCATCCAAGGCATGGACTTCCACATCTCCCATTTTATAGATCTTCTTAAGATTGGAAGTCTGGATTACCGGATACTCACCCATTCGTTTACCCGCCCATTCCAGAAGATGATCGTTGATTCTGCATCATCTCAATCAGGTTGGTCGAGGGGTTGAGGATGATTTCATCACCTTCCATCACATCGCCAGACACGATCTCGCTGTAGGTATCCGAGGTAGCACCGATCTCAATGGGAATCATCACCTGCATACCATTTCTGATGACATAAACCACATATTGTCCATTCACCAGTCGGATTGATCGGTTCGGAGCCAACAGAACGTTTTTCTTGTCCTGGACAGCAATATTCACCGCGGCGGTCATCCCTGGCAAGACCTTGGTATCCGGATTGAGGATCTGCAAAGTGACCTTGAATTGAACAACACCACCAACCGAATCACCCACGCGGGCAACATCGGTGACCTTACCCTGATATTGTCCATTCTGGATTGCGTCGAACGTCAAAGTCGCAGCCTGACCAACTGCAATACTGTTGATATCGACTTCAGGAACCTGGATATCCACCAGAATCTTGCTCATATCGTCGATCCTGAAGCTGACGGTTCCTGAGTTGACCTGGTCTCCTGCCATCGAATTGACTTCGGTGATCGTACCCGAGAAGGGTGCCGTTATCTGTGCCAGCGCGATCGTGGCTTCCAGTGCCTGGACATTCGCTTCAGCCGCGGCCACTTCGTCAGGATCGGGGCCATCTTTGAGACGGTTATACTCGCGCTGGGCGTCATCCAGGTTGGCTTTCGCAAGGTCTAGTTTGGCCTTTAAGATTGCCACATCGACCGCATCCGGAAGCGCCTCATAATAATCCAGGAGCCGTTTGATCTTATCCCGATCGATGATTGCCTGGGTAAGGTTCGCAAGAGCCTGTGCTTTCTTCGTATCGGTGTCCTTTAATTCTTTCAATCTATCGTAGGCTTTCTGCAGATCTTTGACCTTGTTTTCTGCCAATTGCCATTGCGCCCGGGTCAATTGAATCTGTTCTTCTGATCCCTGAGTCTGTTCAGCGTCCCAGTAATTACCAAGTGCCGTGTTATATGCCCGCTGTGCTTCTGCGAGAGCTTCAGCCGCCGCTGCTTTCGCAGCGTTCGAGTTTTTTAAATCATCCAATTTTTGCTTGGCGCTAAAGAGTTGCGCCTGAGCCGCGATAACAGATTGCGGTAAGGAATCTTGAGAAAGGGTTGCCAGAACATCGCCAGCGTTGACCTTATCCCCTACAGCTACGTTAATTGTGTCAATCCGTCCGGTGATCTGCCAGTAAATGCTGGTACTCTGATTGGCACGTACACTACCCGTAGCTCCAACCAGGGCAACCAAGTCACCGCGCTTTAGCTTCTCTGTTTGAAAGGTCTGCGCTGCCGCTGCCTTTTTTGCATTGGCGGAGCTAATAGCAATGATGAGAAGCACGATTAGCACAGCTCCCACAATCGCCCAGATCGTTCTCTTCCCAATCTTTTTCTTCTTTTCCGGTAACTTTACCGGACCTTCAATAAACCCATCTGGCGCGATTTGTACCTCGTTCTCTTTGACGACTTTCTTCTCTTTTTTCATAGCAACCTCATCCATAAATATTCTCAAGATGTCAGAGAATAGCGATTGAATAATTAGTTCGGTGTCGAACTATACTACTCGGATAGTTCATTGTCCAGAGAGGATATGAGCTTTCTTATACAAATTTAATACGTGTCTTGGGGGTTTCTGGTTTCGCCGTTATATTGCCGGGGTATAATCGCTTCATGAAGATCTGGCGTGGAATCAGAAAAACAGTCCTCTATCTCGTTCTATCGATGTTTCTAGTTTCATCTGTTAGCGTTCCATTGGATTCCAACGCCAGAGTTCGGTTTTTCACCCGCCCCTATGAATTTAACTACTTTACCTGGACGATTAATGCCTTCATTGCCAAGATCAGCGAAACCGGACTGGATGCCGCTAATCACATACCGGAATCGATCCAGCTCAAGGTGGTGACCAGTTACTTTGATCTATCCAGTGAATTGGATTCAATCGAATTCGATATCCAATTGATCTACGCCGATCCATCGATCACCGACCCGGATACTATCGCGGCAGACAAAATCAAAAAACGTGGCGAGCTCCAGACGATGCTGGATCAGATGTCACCGGTGGTTGAAAAGATTCTGGAAAATCAGGTGAAGACAGTGCTCGCTGAAGAGGGACTTGACTTAGGAGGGCAAACGATTCCCCCAGTGCTGTATCACACCACTCCCCTCCCAAAGGCTTTGATCGTTTCACCTCGCGAAATCATCCGCCAGGACGCAAATATCTCCCTTTTAGCTGACATGTCGCTGGAGCAAATCACCAAACTGGAGAATGATGTTGAATCCAATTTAAATGTCTCCGCTCTGGTCGTAGATATCGGTGGCGTGGGCATGTACCCATCGATGGTAATGCGCTCCTCCAACCTGCCCTGGGTGATTCAGACCATCGCCCATGAATGGACCCACAACTACCTCTCGCTCCATCCACTGGGCTTGAATTACGAGACCTCGAATGCCTTGCGCACAATGAATGAAACCACGGCTGCGATCGTCGGTGAGGAGATCAGCAAAAAAGTGATTGCCCGGTATTATCCCAAGTATTCAGCCGTCCATCAAAAGGTATTGGCTAAAACCAGCTCAGTTCAATCTGAAGAGACATTCGATTTCAATGCTGAAATGCACATTACGAGGGTAACTGCCGATAATCTTTTAAAGCTCGGAAAGGTCCATGAAGCTGAAACCTACATGGAAAGCAGACGGCTGTTCTTTTTGCAGAACGGATATTTGATCCGAAAAATCAATCAAGCTTATTTCGCGTTTTACGGCGCTTACGCCGATTCCCCGCAGGGAGCAGCCGGCGCTGATCCCGTTGGACCGGCTGTCCGTTCTTTGCGCGCGAACAGCAGCACACTAAAAGACTTCCTTCGTCAGATCGCCTGGATGAGCTCGTTCGACCAATTGGTATCGCGAACGCGGTAGGGATTACTCATCTCCTGGCGTTTCAGGAAAAGCGGCGTCGATCTCGTCTGGAGATTGTCCCTTCTCCAATCTGTCTACCACCTCATCAAATTCCCCACCCAGGTCTGCTCCCACCGTGCTTTTCATTTCGCGCATCATTCTACCCAGTTCCCTGGGATCGCCGTCAAGATTTTCCAACGCAGAAGGATCAGCCATATCCGCCAGGTGACCAGCATCACCGCGAGCCACCCGGATCCGTCCGATTGTCCGCTTCACATCTTCCGAAGTGCAATACGGGCAGACGACCTTAACAGAACCGTATTCTTGAAAAGAATAGAACTTCTCAAATTTTTTCTTGCATGATTGGCAGCGGAATTCGTAAGTGGGCATTGGTAACTCTCCTGTACAAAGTACATTATAATCTTAGCGTAATTCTTTCTTTCAAATCAAAACCAATCCAGGCAAAAAATGCAGACTGACAACCTTTCGTTCGATCTTCTCCATAAAGAACCTCTGATCATCGTGATTTCCGGAACCTCAGGGATTGGCAAGGATGCCGTTTTGAAAGGTCTTCGGTCAAGGAACTTGCCACTTCACTTTGTCATCACCGCCACCAGTCGGGATCCCCGCCCGGATGAAAAAAATGGCGTCGATTACTTTTTTTACTCCCCCGTGGAATTCGAGCGTATGATCGCGAACAATGAGTTCATCGAACACGCGCTGGTTTATGAACAATACAAGGGGATCCCCCGTTCACAGGTGGACGAAGCCCTGAAAAGTGGCAAAGACGTGATTCTGCGACTGGATGTGCAGGGAGCGGCTACCATCCGCAAATTATATCCCCAGGCTGTTTTGATCTTCCTGGTGCCTAATTCAGTCAAAGAATGGTATGACCGCCTTTGCAGCCGCAAAACCGAGACCGAAGAGACATTGAAAGTGCGCGTTGAAACTGCCATTAAGGAAACCAGTCAAATAGATATTTTTGATTACATCGTCCTCAATGCCCAGAACCGTTTGGAAAATGCTGTGGATGATATCATTGAGATTATAAATGTGGAACACATGAAAGTTCACCACAGAAAGATGAATTAACGTATGACCGATCAACCCCCTCCGATCCAGGGATCTTCGCAAGGAGTCAATACCAACCCGGTCTCTGTGATGTTCCGTACATCGAAAGACAAACCCTGGGTAACTTACGTGATCATGGGGATCACCATTTTTTTCTACCTGTTGCAAGTCATTTCACAGCGGATCACAGCAGGAAGCGTCGATTTGCCTGAACTTTTTGGAGCGAAAGTTAACCAGTGGATCCTTGCGGGCGAGGTTTGGCGTCTGGTCACACCAATATTACTACATGGCAGTCTGCTTCACATTAGTTTCAACATGTACGCTTTATTTGCTCTTGGTCCCGGATTGGAAAAATACTACGGACACAAGCGCTTCTTCTGGCTTTACCTCATCGGTGGATACGCCGGTAATGTCCTTTCATTCCTGTTCTCTCCAGCCGCGTCTATCGGTGCGTCCACGGCGATCTTTGGCCTGGTGGCAGCGGAGTCCATCTTCATCTATCGGAATCGGATGCTCTTTGGCGAGCGCGCCCGCTCCATGTTGATCAACATGGGGTTTGTTGTGATCGTAAACCTGACCTTTGGCATTGTTCAAACCGGCATCGACAACTGGGGGCATCTTGGTGGCTTGATCGGTGGAGCGGTATTTGCCTGGTTCGCCGGCCCTGTTTACAAGATTCAACCGGGAATTGCTGGACTTGAGCTGAAAGACATCCACGGTAAGAATGAAGCCGTGTGGGGAGCATTATGGTCGGCTGGATTATTCACCGCCATTGTGATCGGAAAATTCCTGGTTAAATAAAACCATCCAAACAAAAAGAGATAATATGGAAAAAAATTTCGCGAATAAAGAATTCATGGATTATCTTGGAAATTGGTTCGAAAATCTGCCCGCAGTAAGGTTGACGGATATTCTCAATCAGCCAAAGCACGCGGCAATCACCAGCATTGATCTTACGAATGGCTTTTGCAACGAAGGTGCCCTGGCCAGCCCACGCGTGCGCGGGATTGTCGCGCCCGCGATCAACCTATTCAAATCCGCCTGGGAGCTTGGCTTGAGGCAAATCGTTCTCCTGCAAGATACCCATGACCCAGACGCGGTCGAATTCGCCCAATGGCCGCCTCACTGTGTAAGAGGAACAGAAGAAAGCCTGGCAATCAAGGAGATCAAAGAGCTGCCTTTCTATGATCAAATGACTACCTTTCCCAAAGACACAATCCACCCAGCTTTGAATACCGGTTTTCAGGGATGGCTGGATACTCACCCAGAGCTGGATACCTTCATCGTCACCGGTGATTGCACCGACCTGTGCACGTATCAACTAGCCATGCATCTGCGTCTCGACGCCAACGCTCGTAAGCTCAAACGCCGCGTAATCGCACCCGCCGATTGCATTCAGACATACGATATATCTGTGGAGACCGCTAAAAAGATCGGTGCGATCCCACATCCCGGCGATCTGATGCATGCTATCTTCCTCTACCACATGGCCTTGAACGGAATTGAAGTTGTAAGAACTCTGGAGGAAAAATGAGCATTTTTGACCATCAGAGATTGACGAACGATACATTCAAGATTGACGTAGCCAGGATGCGCCAGGCCTGGTATACCGATAAATACTTTGCCAATATTGCCCGCATGCTGGCTGAGCTTTCAGACTGCAAATGCACCTATCATGCCTCCGGCGCGCAAAACCGCCTGAACGCCGAACAAAGCAAAAAGACGATTCACCCCGGTGATCTTGAAGTGGAGATGCAATGGTTTACCCGCCGAGCTGGTGATACGCTGGTAGTTGGCATCGATAAGTCGCTGACCATGTTGAAACACTGCACCGGTTACTGGGAGGGAGATAAGTTCGTCGACACTTCAGCCAATCTTCAAGTTTGGGCAGTAGAAGATGGCGCTGTTGTCCACGCGGACGGAAATCCTTCCAACGTTCAACCGGTAATGCGGGTGCGCGGTCGCTATCGCGACTTCGCCATCCTTGAGACCCCCACGCTGGGCGTGCTCACCCGTTCCAGCCGCGTGGCTACCAACGTGTACGACACTCTCGTCGCCGCGCGCGGCAAACCTGTGATGTTCTTCCCTGCCCGCTTTGATCTGCACGAGGTTCAAGCTGCCGATGGTTACGCCTACAATATCGCCGTCAAACGGTTCAACATGGACCACGCCAGCGCTCTTGGCCCATTCATTTCAACTGATGCTCAGGGAGATTGGTGGGGCGGATCCGGTGGCGGTACCATTGCCCATTCAGCCATCGCCTGCTTCATGGGTGATACGGCTGCGGCCATGCTTGCGTTTGCCGAAGTGCTTCCCGTAACCATCCCGCGTATCGCCCTGGTGGATTTCAACAACGATTGCGTAACTGATTCTCTGGCAACCCTGAAAGCCATGTTCAACCGTTACCGTGAATTGATCGATGCCGGTAAACCCGAAGAAGCAGCCCGCTATAAACTCTACGGTGTGCGCACCGATACCAGCGCGGCTTTGCGTGATAAATCAGTAGCACCGATTGGTGATCCCGCCCTGGACCTTGGCGTTAACCCACGGTTGGTATTTCAGATGCGCCAGGCGCTTGATTCCGCCTGGCAGGATTGGCAATTACCCGAAAAATGGCAGGACGCGGCTCGTGATTTTTGCCATTCGGTGAAAATCGTCGTCTCGGGCGGCTTCACCCCCGAGAAGATCAAACGTTTCGAGCAATTGGCCGTACCGGTGGACATTTACGCCGTTGGCTCTTCGCTCTTCGACAACCACGGCCCGACCGTGACCGATTTCACCGCGGATATTGTGCGCGTGAAATTGAACGGCGAATGGGTAGATATGGCAAAGACCGGACGCCGTCCGTGCGAGAATTCTGAATTACAGCAGATCTGGTAAGTTTGAATAAAAAAACCAGCTATGCCCCGCCCTGCGTATACGCGGACGGGTCGGTTGGTGTTAAGCCTGAAGGATCCCAGACGTACACAGTATCTCCTTCATTTGCCCAGTCGTACAACCAGTGAGCGTCACCCACCGATAGATTCACGCAACCGTGAGAACGTTGATATCCGTAAAAGGTATTCCAGTACGCTCCATGCAGCGCGCGGGATTCATCGTAATACATGATGAACGGCACTTCTTCCAGGTAATAGTAATCCGACCTGTCAGCTTCGAAGGCGCCAGTCATGTATTCATGCTCCACCTTCTTGTAGATCGTAAAGGTACCCGGTTTGGTGTAAAAAGGTTCGACTCCAGATGAAATGAGGGTGGCAAAGACCATCTCTCCCTGGTCATAAACGGTCAATACCTGCTCGTACAGGTTGACCTCGATCCAACGGTTATTGGTCACACCGGCTGGCGCGGTCGGATTGTTGTAAACAAAACCAAGGAAGCGATGCTCCATCCACTCATTGGGCCCGATCATGATCCAATCGGTTCCATTGACGGTTTCTTCACCGTATTTATGGATCAGCTGCATACGGGTGTATTTCTTATCATTAACCGGGGCATTGTAATCAGGAGAGGAGTGACTGACCGCGTCGTTGGTCAAAACCCATCCAAACGGTGTCGTAGGATTTTGTTTGATCAGATACCCCTGGAAATAGGGAATGGAAGCTTTTTTAATATTCGCTCCATTGATCCATTTCCCTGTGGCAATCTGGTAAAAGGTTCCATAATCCGTGACCTGCTTCTGTGTTAAGGACACATACTTAATCCTGCCCGCGGGGAGAATGCTATCAGGTTTATCCGCTATGGCATCTTCGACACTCGCGTAAAGATTAACCGAACCCTGATCGACCTCGGCGTAGGAGAACGGGATATTGAACAGGTCCAACGGGGGATGCACCATCGACACGGCTTCCTCCGGGAAGGTCAGTCCAATCGCCGCGTAATCGTTCACCTGTTTGGCTGGTCCGGCATTCAAACAGTTCAAACTTTCCATCTGATCCACGCCAGGAACGCACAGGGCATCGTTTGTTGTGACAATCTCGTCTTGGGCAGACGCAGGTTGCGCTGAAGCTGGTCGAACAAATACAGCCAGAAGGAAAGAAACGCAGAGAGTGATCGAAAATACGGGTAAGGAAAGTTTCTTCATTTTTATATTGACCTGTTATCGGGAGTAATTTTACCCGATTTTGATCGCGGGTCCGCATCATGTTTCAGATCATCCGGGTTAAGACGATCTCATCTGTGATTGGAATGCCATTCTCACCAATCCGCGGGATTTCGGGTTTGCGCTGGCGCGACCTGGTGACCGCGTCAGGCACAACCATGACCAGATGGAACCCATGTTTCTGGTAAAAGCCAAGCGCGCGCAGGTTGTCGTTCGTGGTCACGAGCCAAAGCGTATCGCATTGCGCTTCCGAAGCTGTCTCAGCCACCCATTCGATCAAAGCGGTACCAATTCCCCTGCCTTCCACCAGACTGTCAAGACTGACAATCTCGCACGCGCTCTTATCGATGCGATAAGTGATAAGACCCGATAATTTACCCGATAACTCGCAAATGAAACCGGGCAGCTCCGCGGGATAGTAGATCGTTTCATGAACGATCACCATTTCACTTCCCCAGCGCTCGGCGATAAAACCCCTGATAAAATCCCGGTCGCTATCATCAACAGGTCGGATCACCAGATCGCTTCTCATGAGTCAATCCCCATCTGATGGTTGTGCCTTGGCAATGGCTTCGAGTTCTTCGTACATCTTGTCACCAAGCAGGTAACGTAATTCTTCTTCAAAGGTCTTGATGAGGGGAATATTCTCTTCAGCACGACGCAAACAACTTCCTTCCTCTTCAACAAGCAAATCAGTCTCATCCACTGTGATGCGGCCTTCATCATCCAAATCCAGGGGGTGCAGGATGCAGTAATAAGGTTTGAAACGCCATTGGTGCATGTTATTGTTTACTGCTGCCAATTGCAAGGTACATTTACCGTCCGCGTGCATGAAAATACACGCTGTCCCTCCGTAATGTTCGGGACGGGTCTCGACCGCGGTGTGCACCACCAGCTTGCTAGGACTAAATTCATCGTGGTCCTGGTAGCTGGCAAACCAATCGGCCGGGTTTTCTGTGCCGGGGTTCATGAAAGGCGCGATCAAAGAAGCGTTTGCCAGGATGTCTTCCATTTCACGTTGGTCCACCCATACTCCAAAAACACAACAGGCTCCGTGACAATCATGCAACTTGCAGCGTTGCATGGGTTCAGAAAGCAGCATGCGTGGATTAACACGTTTCTCCAGATTGCCCTTTAAATCATTCATGGTCTGGATTGTACCACCCGGGAGAAGAATCATCTGTCAGAATCAGGACATTTGTCAGTTCCGTGCCAAAGTGCCCTTGATGAAATTAAGGTAAAATGAATTGGGTAAATCCCTGTAAGCACATCACTATTTTAAGGAGACTCGAAATGTCTGCTTGGAAAATCTTGCTCACGGATGGTTTGGAAGAAAGCGGCAAGACAATTTTGCGCAAATCCGCCGAAGTCGTCGAAAACCCCACCATTACCGCTGAAGAACTACTGCAGGTGGTTGGGGAATATGATGCTCTCATCGTCCGCGGACGAACCAAGGTGACCGCTGCCGTTCTTGCAGCTGGAAAAAAGCTGAAGGTAGTAGGTCGCGCCGGTGTGGGTGTGGATAATGTTGACCTGGCAGCAGCTAAAGAAGCCAAGATCACAGTCGTTAACTCCCCTTTAGCAACCACTGTGGCAGTGGCAGAACTGACTCTCGGGTTGATGCTCTCCGCCGTTCGAGAAATTTCACGCGCCGATGCCGGCTTGAAGGGCGGTAAATGGTTGAAGAAAGAATTGGAAGGCGCGGAATTAAATGGCAAGACCCTGGGGGTGATCGGTTTTGGCCGAATCGGTGCCGCAGTCGCAAAACGTGCTTCTGCCTTCGATATGAAAATCGTTGGCTATGATCCCATGCTCAAAGCTGACGAGATCAAAGCACGCGGTGGCGAACCTGCCAGCCTGGATGAACTTCTCGCCCAAGCCGATATGATCACAATGCACTTGCCGCTCACCGCTGAAAGCAAAGGGATGCTCAATGACGCAGCCTTTGCAAAGATGAAAAAGGGTGTCTATATTATCTGTGCCGCCCGCGGAGGTGTCATTGATGAGACCGCATTGTTAGCCGCGTTGAATTCCGGCAAGGTTGCCGGCGCAGCGTTAGACGTATTCGCCACCGAACCTCCCGGATTGACCGAACTTGTCACGCATCCAAAAGTGGTCTGCACGCCACACATCGGCGCTCAGACTGTGGAAGCACAGGTTCGCGCCGCCAACGATATTTCTGAAGAGGTTTTGGCAGCGCTTGAAGAAAAACCACTTCGCTGGAAAGTTGCTTAGTTAATGATAGTTATAAATCACCAGAGATCATCACAGGAGAGAAATACATGGAAGAGAAGTTGAATAGATTAAAAGAATTACTGGCCCAGTTAACAGACCTGGGCAGGGCAAATGCCGTGTTGGGATGGGACCAACAGGTAAATATGCCCAGAGGCGGCGCAGAGGATCGCGGTAATATCCTTGCCACTCTGGCCGGATTGACTCATGAAATGTTTACATCTGATGAGATGGGGAAACTTCTCGATGAGTTGAAACCGGTTGCCGCACAGATGGACCCTGAATCGGACGATGCCTGCCTGATCCTGCGCACGGCGCACGATTTCGACAAACAAACCAGGATTCCTACCGAAAAAGTGGCGGAATTCGCCAAAGCGACTGCGATCGCTGAACCAGCCTGGGAACGCGCCAGGGAGGAAGATAATTTTAAATTATTCCAACCCGAGCTGGAGAAAATTGTTGAGTTACGCCGTGAATATTCGAGCTATTTCAAACCCTACGATCATATATACGATCCGTTGCTGGATGATTTCGAACCCGGCCTAAAAACTGCCGAAGTGCAGCAGATCTTTGATAAACTTCGCCCGCAGCAGGTAGCTCTTCTCAAAGCTATCGCCGCGAAACCGCAGGTGGATGATTCATTCCTGCATATTCCGTATCCCGAACAGGGCCAATGGGATTTCGGTGTGGACGTGGTTACGCGTTTCGGTTTTGACTGGAATCGCGGTCGTCAGGATAAATCCGTCCATCCATTCACTACCAGCTTCGGGATTGGTGATGTACGCATCACCACCCGTTTTGATCCCGAACGGGCGGCTTCAGCTCTCTTTAGCACCATGCACGAGGGTGGACATGCCATGTACGAACAGGGCATCAGCGAAACGCTGCGTCGCTACCCACTGGCGACAGGTGCTTCGATGGCAATCCACGAATCCCAGTCACGCATGTGGGAGAATCTCGTCGGCCGTTCGATGAGTTTCTGGAAATTCTTCTACCCTAAACTGGTGGCGACCTTCCCGACCCAGCTTGAGGGTGTGACACTTGAAAAATTCTATAAAGGCATCAATAAGGTTGAACCTTCTCTGATTCGCGTCGAAGCGGATGAAGCCACCTACAATATGCACATCATGTTACGCCTTGAGCTCGAGATTGCCATGATCGAAGGTAAACTGGCCATCAAAGATCTCCCCGAAGCCTGGAACCAGAAAATGAAGGATTACCTGGGCATCGTTCCCGAAAACAACCGTCTCGGTGTGCTGCAGGACGTTCACTGGTCAAGCGGCCTGATGGGCTACTTCCCGACCTATGCCCTGGGTAACCTGATCTCCGCCCAGTTGTGGGAAAAGATCGAGCAGGAAATCCCATCGATCTATACTCAGATCGAAAACGGCAAGTTCGACGAATTGCTTGGCTGGCTACGGAAAAACATCCATCGCCACGGCGCCAAGTTCGAGCCGCAGGTACTTGTCAAACGCGTGACCGGCACCTCGATTGACCCTGAACCTTACATGCGCTACCTGACCAAAAAATATTCTGAAATTTATTCGCTGTAGCCAATCACTAAACAGAAAAGGCTTTACCCAAAAAAGGTAAAGCCTTTTTTTGTTACATGAAGTAAAATCGAATCATGCGATCCAAAAACAATCTGATCCATGTGATTACGTCATTTATGCTTCTGGTTTTCGTTTTGACGGCATGCAAACCGGTGGAGAACTCGGGCAGCTCAAATTTCGCCCCAACACTCAACGCCATCACCGCGACCGCGACTGAGACACTCACCTCCACTCCTCCAGTTTTCCCATCACCCAGCGAAACCTCAGCTCAGGACCTGGCACAACAAACTCCCATCATTATTGAACAGCCAACGAAAATCCCCAGCATGCAGCCTTCGGTTGAGTCGATCCACTTAAAAACTCCCGCGGCGAACCTTAACATCACCAAACCCGGTCCAAATTCCAAGCTCTCCTCACCGATCCTGGTCAACGGTTATGCCTACCCTGGTTATGAAAACAAGGTAACCATTCAACTATTTGGCGAAGATGGTCGTCTGATGGCTGACCAGGAAATCACACTTCAGAAATCCGATTCGGGTTGGGTTTCGTTCTCTACGCAAATTCCATTTACGATCCTCACTGCCGGAGAGTCCGCATCGCTCATGCTGGTGACGTATGACGCATTCGGCCGACGCATCGCCATGTGCAATATTCCTCTGCTGTTAATGCAAATCGGCGATTCCGAGATCGAGTCCGCCGGGTTCAGTTATGCCCCTTCTTATCTCGTCACCCCCGAAAATGCCTCTGCCGTCAGCGGCGGTACCATACACCTGGAAGGTTACGCTCATCCTTACAACACTGATCCAGTGATCATTGATGTCATTAATGAAAAAGGAACGACCATAATCTCCCAGATCGTTCCCATTCACCCAGTTGGCGATGCCAATTATATGTATTTCAGCGCGGATATTCCCTACTCAGTCAGTTCAGCGACCCCGGTTCGTCTCACTATCCGCCAGATGATGAACCACTCCCCTTATCTGGACCTGGGGCTCTCCAGTATTACACTCATTCTCAAACCATAACGTTAATTTACCGCGATCACTGTATTCTCATTATCAAAGGTTTTCTCTTCGATCTTCATGATGCGTGGGTTCATCATGGCTGCGATACCCATGATGATAGTGACCAGACCACCCATCCAATACCAGAAGCGTAATCCCAAGGAATTGGCAACTGGCGCGGAAACGAGCATGGAAATGGGCATCATCGCCGTGCAAATGCTGGTTATCAGACTCATCACCCTACCTTGCATTTCGGGCGGGATTTTGCTCTGCATAATCGCTTGAAGTGGACCGTTGGCGATCGGGTTCATCAATCCAATAATAGTCACGCCGATAACAGCCAGAAAAAAAGCGGTTGAAGGCGCTAACCCCACCAGGAGAACTCCCACTCCGAGGCCGATTACTCCAACCATGCTGGTAAGGATGCGTTTCTTGAACCCTCCCCATACTCCAAGTAACAGGCCACCCCCTACCACGCCAAACCCGATGCAAGATTCAAGCAGGCTTAGTTCCCATACCCCTTTGCTGAAATGCTGGGTGACCAACAAAGGAAGAAAGGTGCTAAACGGTGCCAAAACAAAGTTAATAAAGGCAGCCACCAGACCAAGCATCAAGATTCCCGGCCAGGCCTTCACAAACTTAAGCCCTTCGGCTGTATCTTTTAGGACAATATTGATGTTAATCTCGGAATCGCTGCCTTTTCTGACCGGCTGAGGAATCCGAATAAAGAACAACGGAGTAATAGCAATCAGAGCAGTGACAATATCAATGGCAATCACCTGATAAAAAGCCAGGAGTGACATCAGCAGCGCTCCCAGCGGAGGAGCGATGATACTCAATCCCCCACGAAGCGCCTGATTGATCCCAGCCACCCGCGCAAGATGCTTATCGGGAACCATCAACGATGTGGATGATTGCATAGCCGGCCAGTGGAAAACCGCGCCTGCTTCTCGCAGAAAGAGAACAACGAAAATATGCCAGATCTGTACCTTGTCGAAAGCAAACAACAATGCCAATCCCAGGGTAATCACTGCGATCGAACCATCAGCAAGGATCATCACCAGTCGGCGGTTCCAGCGGTCCACCAGCGCGCCAGCGAAAGGCGCTAAAAGTACATCCGGAATTAACGCGACAAAAGTAGCCATGGCCAGGATAGTGGCTGAGCCGGTTTCCTTGGTCAAATACCAGACGAGCGCGAATTGCACCAATCCACTTCCCAATAGGGAAAATACCTGGGCGCTCCAGATAGGAATGAATTTTTTCATCCAATTTGAATTATCATTGTTTATCATGTTTCCTTGCGCCATGATTTCCTCTTGATCCGTCAATATAAAATTACCCGGAATGTTTTTCCGAGTTCAGCAACGCCCCCCCCTGATACTCCTTACTCAATGTAGACTTCTATATGCTCATCGTCCTGGTCATCATAGGCATCAACAATCTTACCCGTCTTTCCATCCGCCAATGCTTCGACCAGCCGCTCAGCATTCAACCCTTCCACTTCAGGTGAAAACTTCATTCCCATTCGCAGTCCCGCGTTTACCATCCCCAATGGCAGCCGGATGTTCGCTCTTACCTTACCTGTGTAAATATCCGATACCCGCACGCGAAAGAATTTTCCGCTCATCCCTGGAATTCCGCTTTCCACGGTCTTGGAAGGAGCATCCTGTGCTCCCTTGCTACTTGAATCCAGCGCCTTGAGCAGATCGGCAGCCATTTCGGCTGTGATTTTCCCTTCTTGAACCATCTTCAAGACTTTAACTCGCTCTTCGCTGGTAATCATTTCTCTACTTCTCCGGAAGGAGAGATATTGTCTTCATGGGCTTTTTCACCCCGAAGACGCGCCTGGGCTTCCTCCCAACCGATCTTTCCGGTATCCAAATCTTCCAGGATTTGGCGGCGCTCCTCCACAGATAAGGACTGAGGTATATCATCCTTACCCGGCTCAAATCCCAGAGCTCTGACGATGTCAGTCAATCGGTTTCGTAACGTAGGATAAGAAAGTTTCATTTCTTCTTCCATGCGATTCAATCGCCCTTCGCACTTAACGAAGGTCAGCAGGAATTGCATCTGGTCAGCGGACAAATTTCTGAACGGATTGATCTCCGGCAAAAAATGCCCCTCAATGGAGGTGTTGCAGTGAATGCAAAACAGCTTGGTGACCGCAAGGTCTCCCCCGCATACAGGGCATTTGCTCAAGATCTTGTTCATGATTGGTTTACCTTCCAAAACGAAAATCATCACATCAGTGATGTTTGGCTATGTATAGATTTTAGCACAAGATAAATTAATGTCAACAATTAATTAATAATTTTAACATGGAGACAAATAATATTTAATAATTAGCGTTACATATTGAATAATATTTATTCTATATGGATTTTTTAACCCTTTCCCCTTTGACAAACCAATGACCCTTCCGGTCACCGGCACCTCGCGGAGAGCGATCGTAATAGATCTCGAATATCCGCCCGCTCTCCACTTCCACCGTAAAACTGTATCTTCCCACCCCCCATGAACCATTGCGCTTTGCCATACTGATGTGTGCTGGGGTCATGTTATTTGAGTATCTTCCACGCCTCCGATAATCCTGCTCCTCACTGATTATTTGGGCGATTGTATATTTCTCATCTTGCCAGGTAAATGAAACGGGGCAATCCGGACACTTCTCGTAGGTGGGTGCTTTTGCGAACTCGACCTCAATCGGCTCATCGATCAAACTGCAGGGAATGGTTTGATTCTCTTCATCCATGCGTCAAATCATACATCAAAAATTACCCTTGTGGGTGTGTCTTGGTTAAATATTATTGGTTGATTCAACTTCATTCAACATGATCCGCGCGCGGGTTTTCTCGGGATCTTTGAAATGCATCATCTTGAAAAACGCGTTGATCACTTCCGGGTCAAAACTCCGGCCCTTTTCGCATCGCAGATACTCAACCACCTGGTTTTCGGGAATGGCCTTCCGGTAGCTTCGGTCAGATCGCATGGCGTCCCATACATCTACCACACTGAATATTCGAGCTTCAATTGGAATTTCCTTACCCTTCAATCCGCGTGGATAACCCGTGCCATCCCACTTTTCATGATGACAATAAGGGATCAAAACAGCTTCAGATAAATACGAAATATCTTTGAGCATATCGTAGGCGAAACAGGGATGTTTGTGCATGATCTCGATCTCAGACGGGGTCAATGCTCCATTCTTACACAAAATTGAATCCGGAACAGCGATCTTCCCAATATCATGCAGCAACACTCCACGTTTGACCTGAGGAAACTTGCGAGAATCAATGTCCATGAATTTTGCCAGGCGCAGGGTCAACTCTACGACACGCATCGAATGACCCTCAGTTTCCTGGTTGCGCATTTCCAGCGCTCTCGACCAACCTTCGATGGTTTTGTCGTAAGCCTGCGACATTTGCCCCAGAATCTGCTCCAGAATAACGGTTACGCGAGTAGCAATCAACCCAATCATCAGCAGGCAAAGCGCAGAAAAATAGGAAAATGGCTCAAATGGGAAATAAAGTAGTTTATAAACCGCTGTTCCAATAATTGCCAGGATCGCCATCACCATTGATCCCTCCTTGCGGGTGATCAAGCTGGCGATCAGCGTTGGCAGGGTCAGGTAAAACATCACCTGATCCAAATGAGTGATGGGATATGCCGCAAAACTGATGAAAAAAGCGCCACATAAATACAGAAGACTTGCTGTCTGAGTCCAGTGCCGATTATTCAAGACATACAAGATCGAGAAGATACACAGTCCCACCACATCGCTGCAAATATTCGCCAATAAACCTGGTGTATGCAATTGGCTCCATTTGATATAGTTGATGGGGATGAGGATGAGTAAAAGAGCGCAGGTGAAAATCAGGCAGGAACGAAGCGTAATCTCCTGCCGGATAACAGGCGTGAGTGTTTCATTCACAGGAAAAAGCTGGGCAATGGCGATCGGTTTTCGTCTCATCAGCATGACTCCTGAACAATGAATGTTGGAAGCAAAGCCTGCGCAGAGACAAAACCACTTCCCTCTGCCTTTTTTCCACAGAAGGAAGTGGTTACAAGATTCGTGCCTATGATTTTGCCTTAATCAACCCAGTCGTCAGGTTCGATATGGACATAGGCTCGATCCACATCAGGAAATTCCTGAATTTTCTTGATCACGTTGTCAGAGATCTCGTGCACTTCAACAAGTGTTTTCTTCCCATCCACGTTGATATGCATATCGACAATCATTTTTGGGCCTGCGTAATCAGTCATAATGTGATGAACACGAATCACGCCGGGGACCTGCTCAGCAGCTTTTATATACTCATCCATCTCTGCGCGGGAGGCTGCGCGTCCGGTTAGGAATCCCAGGTTTTCTCTCCCCACCAAATACACCTGGCGGAAGATCCAGACAGCCACGACGAAACCGGCAATTGGATCAGCCAGCGGATGGATCAGCATGGAACCCAGTACACCCAAGAAAGCCGCTATGGAAGTGAGCACATCGCTCAGATTATCCTTGGCTGTTGTCGACAAGGTTGGACTACTAAGCTTCTTTGCGATGCGAGAAATGATCACAAACATACCCGCTTTGATCGCAGCGCTGGCTAAAAGCACATAGGTCGGCAGATCTAAAGCCACTTTTTCACCACCAGCGATATACCGTTCGATGGCATTCCGTGCGGCTTCAAAACCCGCGAAAGCCATAGAAAGAGTGACGATCAAACCTACCAGTGGCTCAAAACGTGAATGCCCTTGCGGATGATCGAGATCGGGCGGTTGCATGGCCATTGTTAAACCCACCACCATGAGAATGGAGTAAACCACATCAGAGATGGAATTCGCAGCATCCGCATAAATGGCAGCGCTTCCAGTGAAATATGCTACAGTTGCCTTTCCTGCGGCAAGCAGCACATTCCCGCAAATCGTTACGATCAAGGCCGTCCGGTAAAGACTATTCTGTTCTTTTTGTGGAACATAATCACGAACCCAACGCATTTCAGGTAATCTCCAAATTTCGCACCTTTGATCAGTTAACGAAAAGAACCTCACAGGCGGCCACACCAATGTGGCTGCACCTTTGAGGTTCATGCAATGATCCTGCATAGCCCGGTCGGGCTGAGTGCTCCGTCCAACCGCAATTGCATTTTACCACATTTTTATTTTGAAATTTCTCGTCCGACTACAAATTATGCTATGATAAAAAAACAATGCGAAAGAGACTTTTTCTTTTTATTCTAATTCTCTCCACATTACTCGCAACGGTGATACCAGTTCAAGCGAGCGAACTGAGCATAAGCCACATGGAAATTGACATCTGGCCGGAATATGACCAACCCTCGGTGTTGGTAATCTTCCACGTATCGTTCTCATCTACGTCAAGTTTGCCTGCTCGGGTAAGCCTGCGCATTCCGGCATCCGCTGGCGATCCATATTCTGTGGCCATGAAAGATCTGGATGGAATGATGTACGATCTGGAATATTCAGTTATTCCCGATGGGAATTGGAACCGTATTGAATTCGTGACATCCAGCCAGGATCTGCAACTTGAATTCTACAAACCCTACTTCAACAAATCCAAGGTCAGCCGGGGATTCTTTTTTTCCTGGATCAGCGATTACCCGATTCAGGATCTCTCGGTCAGTATCCAACATCCTAAGACAGCTGTGGATATGGTCATCCAACCAAATCCAGATAGGGTGATCGTAAACCCAAACGATGGATTGACGTATTACAAGATCGATTACGGTAGTTTAGAGAAAGGGGCTTCGTTAACGGTCAGCCTCGCTTATGTAAAGACAAATGACGAACTGAGTGCCAGTATCGGTCCGGTGGAACCAGCCAGCCCGTTACCCGCTCAAAGGACCATTTGGCAAAGCATCGAATCAGTCCTGCCATCGATCTGGGGAAACCGCAACCTGATGATCACCGCTGCTTTGCTTCTTTGCGCATTGTTTCTCTTTGCGCTGTTACTTCTGGTGGTGCGTGGCCCAGTTCTCACCCGGCCTACCAGACACAAAGCAGAACGTGGCAACTCCAAAGCAAAGGTGGCTTCAAAAGAAGAAAAAGAGATCTATTGTTTTCAATGTGGGAAAAAAGCCCGTCCCGGCGACGTATTTTGCAGAACCTGTGGTTCCAAACTGATCGAATAACCCCGATGCTTAATTGCATCCCCCCTGACCATTCATACACGGGCAATCCTCAAACTGGATGGTCGTGTGATCTATCTTAAATTCCTTCGTAAGCATCTCTTTGATCTTTTTCATCGTCGATGGCGCTTCGCTCTCTTGTGATTGTTTCAGAACGATATGGGCGCTGAGCGCGACCGTACCTGAACAAATGCTCCACACGTGGAGATCATGAACTGAAACCACGTCAGGGATACAGCAGAGGCTCTGGTTGATCTTAGCGATCGAAAGTCCTTCAGGAACACCTTCAACCAAAATACGCATCGCGCCACGTAAAACACGAAACGAACTAACCAGGATGATGATACCGATCAGAATGCTCATCAATGGGTCGATCCAGGTGATATTCGTTAATTTAATCAATATTGCAGCCAGGATGACGCCTACTGATGAGATGGCATCTCCCAAGACATGCAAGAATGCGCTGTTCAGGTTCAGGTCTTTACGAACCGATACCTGGTCATGCTCTTCATAATCGTGGTGATCATGTTCGTTGCCACCATGTTCGTGTTGATGATCATGTCCACCCAGGATTAAAGCCACCGCCAGGTTTACCACCAAACCGATGACAGCGATGATCAACATCTCCATGCTCTGGATCGCAACAGGCTGCAACCAGCGTTTTATGGCTTCCACCCAAATCCCAATGGCAATCACCAACAGGGATAAACCATTTACCAGCGCCGCGAACACTTCCAGGCGGTGCCAGCCATAACTATGAGTATCATCCGGAGGCAGGTTAGCTAATTTCAGAGCAATCAGGCTTAAGGCAAGCGCGAACAAGTCCATGAACACATGCGCCGCATCCGAGAGCAGCGCCAAAGATCCCGATAGCAAACCTCCAATAACCTCGGCCACCAGAATCAGAGCTGTGAATACCATGGAAAAGACAAATCGTCTTTGAATTCCTTTGCTTTGATGAGCCAGCATAAAATCCTCTAATGGGGAATTATATCATCTGTGCTAATAGAAAGTATTAGTCTTTGCTAATTTCGATGTCGGCTACAGAATCGACAATCGTGTCAGGACGGTATGGGAATCGTTCCACATCCGCCCGTGTCGATACGCCGCTTAAGACCAGTATCGTTTCCAGGCCACTCATCACACCAGCCACCACATCCGTATCCATCCGGTCACCAATCATAACAGTGTTTTCTGAATGAACTCCCAAATAACGCATGGCGCTGCGCATCATCAAGGGATTGGGTTTACCGACAAAGAAAGGTGCTTTCCCCGTTGCTTTTTCGATCAACGCAGCCATGGCGCCGGTAGCCGGGACTATCCCTGATTCAAGCGGGCCTGTCGCGTCAGGATTGGTGGCGATGAATAACGCTCCATTGTTGATCAAGCGGATCGCGCGTGTGACACTCTCGAAATTGTAATTATTCACCTCGCCCAAAACCACATAATCAGGATCAGTATCTGTTTGTACATATCCCACGTCATGCAAAGCCTGGGTCAAACCGGTTTCACCAATAACAAAGGCAGTCCCATTCGGTCTCTGGTTCTGCAGAAACTTGGCAGTGGCGATCGCTGAGGTAAATATATTCTCCGCCGGCACATTCAACCCCGAAGATTTCAAGCGGTGTTCAAGGTCGCGTTGAGTGTAAAGAGGATTATTCGTAAGGATAAGGAATTTACAATCGTTTTGCTGCAAGCGGTCGATAAAGATGTCTGCCCCGGGGATCATCGATCTCCCCTTTACTAACACACCGTCCATATCGATCAGGTAATTCTTCTTCATTTCTCATCCTTTGGTCATAATGCTTCCATTTTAGCACGAAAGAGAAACCCAAATCGGGTATAATCACTCTGAAGAATCCTGAGGAAGAGGAAGATTGTGTCACGGCAGCGTTCGCTCGACGATCTCTCTAAAGAGGAAATCCGCCAATTGCTGGTGGAAAAAAGCCGCAAAGACCGTGACGCACGCATCGACGCCTACAAACGTAGCGGTAGAGTGCTCCCCATTCCGGTGGACAGCTCTTTAACTGGCACAAATAAGGAACCTGAATCAACGTTCGAAGCTTATCCGGTCAGACGCAAACGTGACCGTAAACGCGAGAATTTCGACCGCTTCCTGATGTCGCTCGAAATCTTTGGCGTCATTGGTCTTGTGGTCATCTTCATCTACGGCGTTCGTTTGTTGAATAACCTTAACCAGCAGGTTTCGGAATCACTGGTGCAGCCGAGCATTACTCCTACTGCGTTATTCACCGCAGTAGTCCTGCCTGGCGGTCACACCCCTCCAGTAAATGGAAGCGAAGTGGTTTTCAATGAATCGGAGATCCCCGAACACCTGCGCCCATTAATGCAAAGTCTGGCGGATATCCCAGTACCCACGTCTAGCCCACAGCAGGCCATACGCATCCAGATTCCCGCGATCAACGTAGACGCTCCAATAGTTCAGGGAGATGGTTGGGAACAGCTTAAAAAAGGCGTTGGTCAGCATGTTGGCAGCGCGGATCCTGGCCAAACAGGCAACATGGTCCTGACAGCACACGACGATGTTTTCGGCGAGATTTTCCGTTATCTCGACCAACTGAAAAAAGGCGACCAGATCGTGATTTACACAGCAATTCGAGCGTATACTTATGTGGTTACCGGCAGCCAGGTGGTGGAGCCCACTCGCGTGGATGTTATGAATCCCACGGACAGCCCCACCCTAACCCTGATCTCCTGCTATCCATACCGGGTGGACAACAAAAGGATCATCGTCAGCGCCGAATTACAACAGTAAAAAAATCATATCTCCAAGGAGTATGTTATGGCAAACAAAAGCAAAAAACGTTCCGTTTCATCAACCCCCGCAGCAAAAACTGAAAAGAGCGTAAAACCCTCTTTAAGCAGTGGCCGTACTTTTTCGAATGAATTTAATCCCGATTACACTTTCGTCAAGCAGGATCTCAAACGGATCGCCATTCTGGCGAGTACTTTCGTTGTCATCCTGATTGCGTTATCCTTTATCCTGAAATAAGCTATTCCCCGGTTTAAGCGGTTCAACCGGGTATATCACTAATCAGTTTCAAGGAGAGTGTTATGTCCCATATGTTTGTGCCGGGTCCCGTGGATGTGGCTCCGGAAGTATTGGCAGCGCAAGCCAAACCGATGCTCCCCCACCGCAGCAAGGATTTTGAAGAGCTTTTCCGTCGCAACGAAGAAAGAGCGAAACAACTCTTCTATACTCAATACCGCATCTTCCAGGGAGCTTGCTCCGGATCAGGTATGCAGGAAGCTGGTATCCGCAATTTTGTTCAGCAGGATGTTCTATCATGCGTTAATGGCGCCTTTGCCCAGCGCTGGAACGATGTGGCGATTGCCAATGGCAAACAAGCCGATAAACTCGAGGTTGAATTTGGCGAAGCCATCACCCCTGAGATGCTGCGTGATGCCCTGAAAAAGAAACACTACGAGGCCGTCACAATCGTTCATAATGAGACTTCAACCGGCGTGCAGAACCCCGTTCAAGAACTGTGCAAAGTGGTACAAGAAGTCAGCCCCGATACATTGATCCTGGTGGATGCTGTTTCCTCCCTGGGCGGCGTCAAGATCGAAATGGACGCCTGGGGCATCGACTTTTTACTGACCAGCTCTCAAAAATGCCTCGCCCTGCCACCCGGTCTGGCCCTGGCTTCCGCCTCCGACCGCGCCATGAAGAAAGCCGAATCCGTCTCCAACCGTGGTTGGTACTTTGACTTGCTACTGATGGAAAAACACCGAATCAAAGACTCCACCCCCATGACTCCAGCCATGGCTCTGATCTTTGCCCTCGATGTTCAGCTAGACCGCATTCTCGAAGAAGGCCTTGAAGCTCGCTTTGCACGCCACGCTGCCATGTCCAAGAAAGTGCAGGACTGGTGCATCGCTAACGGCATGGAACCCCTTGCCAAAGACCCATATCGTTCACACACCGTCGTGACGGTCAAGAATGAACTCAAGTGGGATATCAGCGCGCTTAATAAGTTCCTGCAAACCCGTGGAATGCGCATCGCAAACGGCTACGGCAAGATCAAAGACCTGACATACCGCATCGCCACCATGGGTGAGACATCGATGGAAGACATCGACAAACTCCTCACCGGTATGGCCGATTTCATGAAGCAATAAGTGATTTAGGCACCAAACAATAACAGAGCAGGCAATCTGCTCTGTTTTTTAATATTTTAGAGCAATCTCCCTCTTCACACCTACCACGAATTTTTCAGCGACTCATCGAGCCTCTTTTTACGATTTGCTGTTCAGTCGTACCATTTGTGAAATTAAGAATCCCCCCTCAAACAGGGGGGGATTCGGTCTAAAAATTAAAGTTACTTCAATAACTCTTCCAGAATCGCTTTTGCCTTTGAAGCATCCGCTTTACCCTGCATTTTCTTCATCACGGAGCCAACAAACCAGCCAATCAAACCCACCTTGCCGCCTTTATAAGCTGCCACTTCATTGGGGCTTTCAGCAAGTACCTGCTCGCAAACGACACGGATCGCGCCATCATCGCTCACTTTGGCTAGACCCTCATCGATCACAATTTGAGAAGGCGCTTTGCCTGTTGCCTGTACTTTTTCAAGCAAGCTTTTGCCTGTAGTGATGTTAATCGTTCCGGCATCCACCAGCTTAATAATCTCCGCCAGGGCTTTGGGGGTCAACTTCATTTCTTCAGGATTCAGGCTCTGCTCATTGATCATACGTAAGACATCGTTCATCAACCAGTTCGAGACCTTCTTGGGATCACTGCCATATTCCCTGACTGACGTCTCGTAATAATCCGAGAGCTTGCGTTCGGAGGTTAAAATATCGGCGTCATACTCGGGCAAACCATATTGCTCCACAAAACGAGAGCGCCTTACCAGAGGCAGTTCAGGGAAATCTCTCAGGATGGCGTCACGCCATTCATCTGTCAAGCGGATGGGCAGCAAATCCGGTTCGCGAAAGTAGCGGTAATCAGCTTCTGTCTCTTTCGAACGCATCTTCTTGAGTGTTCCGGTATCCTCGTCCCATTCCAACGTCCACGCTTCGATACGATGTCCGGCTTCGACCTCGCGGATCTGGCGTTCGACTTCCTTGGCAATAGCGTCGCGGACAGCGTCGATGGAATTGACGTTCTTGATCTCTGTTTTGGGGTTCAGAATTGTTTCACCCTTTACACGAATTGAGACGTTGGCATCGCAGCGCAGATGAGCTTTCTCCATGTCGGCTTCGGAAATACCCAACCAGCGCAGTAACTGGCGCAACCGGATCAGGTATTGTCCAGCTTCATCAGCGGTGCGTAAGTCAGGACCAGTCACCATCTCCACCAGCGGCACGCCGCAGCGGTTAAAATCGATGAAACGGCAGTTTCCTACGTTCTTGGTCTTGCCGGCATCCTCTTCGATGTGCAACTTCCAGATCGAAACTCGGCGGGTATATGGCATTTTATCCGGAGAAGCGGCTGCCGGGATGGGCAAGTCGAGATAGCCGCCCTTGCCCAGCGATTGATCGAATTGTGAAATCTGATACCCCTTGGGGAGATCGGGATAAAAGTAATTCTTGCGGTCAAAGAAGGAAAGAGGACGAATCTCCGAGTGCATGGCATTGGCCAGCAGCACGGCCTTTTCAACAACACGTTTGTTCAGTACCGGCAACACTCCGGGCAGGCCACAGCAGACCGGGCAAACGTTGGTATTGGGAGGGTCAAACCACGAATCCGCTTTGCATGAGCAAAATATTTTGGTGGTGGTATTGAGTTGGATGTGGGTTTCAAGCCCGATCACTGCTTCATATTCAGTCATGATTCCTCTACACTACTAATCGTTTCCAACGGTTACTGTCGTAACACGAAATAATTATCTCAGCACACCCGGCAGCACTTTTCGCCATGCTTCATCAGAAGTTGCCTGCTCGTATGCGCGGCCGATACGGAAGAGCTTGTCTTCGGTGTAATCGGCACCCAGTAATTGAATGCCAATGGGCAGGTTCGTTCCATCCAGCCCGCCCGGCAGCGAAATTCCGGGAACGCCAGCGTGGTTAGCAGGAACGGTCAATTGGTCGGCATACTGCATGAGCACCGAATCGCCGTAGACCGCGTCCATGGCAAAGGCCGTGGTTGGTGTTGTAGGCGTCAGCAGGGCATCCAGGCGGTACTTCCCCTGCGGATCGAAAGCTTCTTCGAAGTCGCGGCGAATCATGGTGCGGACGCGCAAGGCGCGCTGATAATATTGCTCGCTATACTGGGCGGCGCTCACGTACATGCCCATCAGGATGCGTAATTTGGGCTGTAATCCAAATCCTTCGTTACGCGAGATCTTGTACATCTGCTTGAGGTCGGTATACTGCTTGTGTGTGCGAAGTCCATACTTGACGCCATCATAACGATGCAAATTGGATGCGGCCTCCACTCGGCTGACCACAAAGTAAGCCGGAATGCCAAAACGCGTATTGGGCATGGGCACGTCTTCAACGATCTCCGCGCCAAGCGATGCCAGAACCTGGGCAGCGCGGCGTACGGCCTCTTCGATCTCTTTTGGCAGTGGTTGTTGGTGAAATTCACCGGTCTTTAGGTCTGGGAAGGTGATACGGAAATAATCGGGTGAAAGTCCTATGCGCATTCCCTTGACGCCCTTTTCCAACCCGCTCATGTAATCGGCCACAGGGAGGACGGTTGCCGTGCTGTCGTGCTCATCAGCACCCGCGATCACCTGCAGCATGGCGGCTGCGTCGCTCACGGTGCGTGCCACCGGGCCTGGACAATCCAACGAGGAAGCAAACGCGATCAACCCATAACGCGATACGCGTCCGTAAGTGGGTTTGACTCCGACCACTCCGCAAAAAGCAGCCGGTTGACGGATCGATCCAGCGGTATCCGTCCCGAGCGACAATGGCGCCTCTCCGGCAGCCACCGATGCGGTGCTGCCTCCCGAGGAACCGCCGGGAACCCGGCTCGTATCCCACGGGTTGCGCGTGGAAGGCTGGAAGGCGGAAGATTCCGTGGAGGATCCGTAAGTAAATTCATCCAGGTTGACCTTGCCGATCATCACCGCGCCGGCTTTTTGCATACGTTCCACTGGTGTGGCGGTGTATGGAGCGGTGAAATTTGCCAGTATTCGTGAAGCTGCGGTGGAGGGAGTGTTCTTGACACAGAAAATATCTTTGACGGTAAATGGCACCCCCGCAAGTGGCCCAGGATCTTTACCGGCCGCCAGGTCAGCGTCCACAGCGCGAGCCTGTTCCAGTGCCAGATCATCGGTGAGTGTGATGAAGGAATGAACCTTCTGTTTGTCATCGTCGGTCACCACCTGATCGAGCGCACCGGGTCGTCCGTCCACCCGACCGATGCGCTGCAGGCAAGATTGTAAGATTTCCACAGCCGAGGTTTTTTTCTCGCGCAGGAGTTTGGTCATTTCAAGTGCTGAAAGGTCGCATAATTCCATAATGATCTACTTCAACGTGGTATGGGGAATATCAGGGACAACAATGTATCCATCTTCCAACTCGGGCGCCTGAGACAGGATATCCTTTACGTCTGGTGAAAGCTTCCACTCGTCAGCGCGTGGATTTGAACTCTGTTCGGGCGTGAAGGGAACTCCGTGCAGATTGGCTGGAACGGAGGGGTCGATGGGAATCGCTTCCAATTCATGGATGGATTTCAACTGGTTGTTCAATTGCTTGCGCAAGTATTCAGCCTGTGTATCGTCCAATTCGAGAGCAGCCAGATCGACAAGGTGTTCAAAGATTTCCGGGGTTATTTGATCACTCATAGGGGTCCATTCAATTGAATTAAAAAACAATTTGGTAAAACATCACCTTACGATGGGAGTGGATGTTGGGATGGGTGTGCTGGAAGGATGCGGCGTGGGTGTGTTCCAGGGAGTAGGTGTCCATGTGGGTGGCATTCTTACCGGTGTGTACGTCGAGGTAGGGATATCGATGGTTGCCGGCAGCGTCGCGGGGGGTAATGGATTTACTGAGGAAGTGGGGTCGTTGAAGATCGTCATGACGATAATGATAACAATGACAGTCGCGATCAAAACAAGAACGGAAAGAACATCCCAGATCTTAATGTTCAACTTCATTTGCCTGCCTCCTCAGACCGGTTTTCCGCCAGATATCATCCTTTTGTGAGTATATCCGACTTTGAGTGCATGTCAAGCAGGTTTAAATAATGAAAGAGGCACAGAGCCATTTTGAACCCTGTACCTAATCGAATCGATTCAGAAGTTAATAAGTCGTATTGTTGTAAAACCAGTTATAGGCAAAGTAATAGCCATTGGACGTTTCCAGCCGGATGGCAATCTGCGCCTTTCCCGACAACGCGCCAGGGATATCATAGGTGGCACTGAAACTACCACCCGAACCCGTATCCACGCTTGCCACCTGGATACCGCCAATGCCGTATGTGCCGTAATCACCCATGCGCACGTTGAAAGTCTGGTTAGCCGGGAAATTGTAAGCGTAGATGGTCACTTTTGAGTCTTTGACTACTGACGCGATGTAAATAATGGGTGTGCCAAAATATCCCGGTACCGGAGTCGCGCCAGCAGCCGGGGTGGCATTCGCGACCGGTGCGTCATTGTTGTAGAACCAGTTGTAGGCGTAGTACCCGGTTGGTCCATCAAGACGGATGGCGATTCGATCTCTTCCAGCCAATTCGGCCGGAATGGCGTAAGTAGCGTTGAATGATCCACCACTGTCAGAAGTGCTACCAACCACAATTCCATTTAATGCGTAAGTCCCATAATCGCCCATACGCACGGTGAACGATTGTCCGGCAGGCATGTTATGAGTTTGAATGGTGACCGAAGTTCCTGCGTCAACAGCGATAATACTAATTGTTGGATAACCGTAATATCCAGGTGGTGCCTGAGGCACTGCCGTTGGCACTTTTGACGGATCATTGACGAACCAATTGAAGCTGTAGAATCCATCTGGACTGTCCAGGCGAATTGCGATCCGGTCAGACCCAACCAGGTTATCGGGAATATCATAGGTTTGGGTAAAATAGCTCCCGTTATTTGAATCATAAGTACCCACCACTGTCCCGCCGATCCCGAGTGAGCCGTAAGGTCCCATCCTCACAGTGAAGATCTTTCCCGGTGGGAAGTAAGCACCGGAAATCGTTACCGAGACATCCTTGTCCACTGAGATGATCCAGATTGTTGGAACAGGATACGCCTGACTCGGGTTGATGGTGATAGCCAACATGCCGATGGCAAGCATTAGGGAGAGAGAAATCGGCAACACGCGTCTCAAAGGGGAGTATCTCTTCTTTTCCATCATTCCTCCTTCCAAACAGGTGAGCAATATCAGTATAGCAATAACCAATCGTGAATAAAAGCCTGGTCCACGGACCAGGCAATTCAGGTTGATCCGCAGGCGGGAATGGCTTCGGCACCATTCCGCCTGCGATTTCTAAGTACACGTTCTATGGATGAGTGATACGGATAGCCATCCATTGAGCGTAATCATTCGTCGAATCACCATTGCTGGAGACTTTCAGGTAGAAGATCATGTCTTTTCCGTCCATCGCCGAAAGATCAATGTCCAGATGGATGGAACTGTCACCATACTTCTTTTCCCAGGTTCCCAGTGAGGTGACTGTATCGGTGCCTTTTTCGCGCGCCAATACCTCAAATGTGACATTACACTTATTCATTCCGGATGAACAAAACAAAAGACCCATTATGTGATCACCGTCGTGAACTGTAAAAGCCGGGTATTGTCCCTGAATCATCCCCGCGCTGCCCTTGTCTGGAATGGTAATCAATGTGCCTTCATCATCCACCTGCCCATTTTCCAAAATGGGAGCGTAGGTCCTCATGATCGATCCCTTGCGGAAACTTAGTTCTGAACTGGGGCAGGAAATGGTACCGCTGCTCGTCTTCCATACAGCTTTGCAATAGTTCTTGACGAAGTCATAGACAGTATTGGCGTCTTTGGGATCCGGCAACTTGGAAACCTTGATCACCACCGTCAAGGGCGCGTTGTTGCCCACACCAAAGATCGTTCCGCTCCCGGAACGCAGCATCCATTTTCCGGTATAGCTATCCGGGTCACCCGGAGCGGTTAAGGTAATTGAGATATCCACAGTCTCATTAGGGTGGATCGTTTTTGAGAGGTTTACGGCTGAAGGACCGTTCATTTGGGAACCACCGTAGAAGTACAACTGATAATCGGTCGTCCAGTTGCACGATCCAATATTACGGATACGCCAGGTTTTGACGAATTTTTCACCTGCCATGAAAGCGGTGCCATCTTTTACAGTTACGTCTTCCACAAAAGCAGCGGCATTACACGGGATAGGAACTGCCGTCTTGGTTGGTTGCAGGGTGGCAGTCGGGTTGGGTGTATTGGTCAGGGTGGGAAGAATTGGCGCCGTAGTATTCGTCGCGGTTGGTTCTGGGGTTGAGGTGATTACCACGTATAGTGGCCCTGAAGCAGTTTGCGTCAGTGACTGATTGACATAAGCCGCGACAGTCGCGGCTGCCATTGTTTGAACTTGTGCTTCAGTCGTATTTCCACCCGTCCCATTGGGAGCGCAAGCGGAAAGTACGATCATCACTATTACCAAAATTGGAATCACTCTGTTATGTATTTTGTTATTCATTCGTTGTCTCCTGTATCTATCTCTAAATTAGACGCTGAATCCAGTCGGTTTGTTCCACCGGGTTAAGGTAAAATCGCAGGATATTCTTTTTAATTCGGCGGTTTTCATGAGTGGAATTACAGTTTTTTCAGGACACCTAACTGCTCTTCTGGCAGCATTCCTCTGGGCTTTTTGCTCTGTCCTTTTCAAGGATCTTGGTCGATCAATCAAACCGGTGGAGTTGAATCTGCTAAAAGGTGTCGGCGCGATCGTTTTGCTCGCATTGACCAGCCTGTTATTGGGAGAGAAACTTTCCTCAATCTCCAGCCTGGCAATCATCCTCTTACTCATCAGCGGAGCGGTCGGAATTGGTTTTGGCGACACTATGTATTTTGAAGCTATCAATCGTATCGGTCCCAACCGTTCATTACTGATGGCCACTCTGGCTCCCATCATCACTGCCATTCTCGCGTTGATCTTTCTTGGTGAAAAGATCGCTCCCCTTGCCTGGCTCGGGGTAGTGGTCACCTTGATAGGAATCCTTTTGGTCATCACACAAAAGCACGATCAGGAGACCGAAAATCTCAGAAACGATCGATTAGGAATCCTCTTCGCGCTCCTTTTCGCGTTGGCTCAGGCATCCGGCGCTGTGATCTCGCGCTGGGCACTCACCCAAACCAGCATCACCCCTTTACAAAGCTCGGTGGTCAGGATCTTCGCGGGCATCGTTTTTCTTGTCGTCTGGATTGCGTTTAGTCGCACCCACCTTGGTGGATGGACAGAATCGTCACCCAAGAGTAAAAATGCCTGGCTTAAGGTAATTCTGGTGGTACTACTGGGTGCGTATCTTCCATTATGGCTGCAACAGGTGGCCTTCAAGAATACCGAGGTGGGAATCGCGCAAACACTGTTGGCAACCGCGCCGATCTTTATTCTCCCCATCTCAGCACTGCAAAAAGAGAAGATCTCTCTCAGAGAGATCCTCGGTATGGTGATTTCAGTCGTTGGAATTGCGATCCTGTTTCTTATCCATTAAGTCTGGCAACTAAGCATTCATTTCAATTCCAGTTTCATCACCAGTTCCGCTCGCTTTGCCATGTACGCATCAGTTGAGATTTCACCCGCTTTATATTGATCTTCAAGCGCAATGATCGCGTCAAGTATTTCAGTGCGTTGTGAAGCAAAGTCCTGTTTCATTGCCTCTTTTTCCCGTTTTCTTTGCTGCGTAATGATGATAATCATCACAACGATCAGTATTACACCTGAAACTCCGATGAACCAATTCAATACTCTCGCCCTGTCTATGCAATGAATGATGACGCTCGTTTCATTTTTCTGTGGCAAACCATTGATAACCTTGGATGGTTTAGCCAGATTGCCTATCTCCTGACTCAGCAGCGGGTTTGAACAGGCAATTCTATCGTCAGTTCCTTGTACCATCACCATGATCGATTCCATATGCATTGGCAGCATAAACTCGAATTCCGAGTTGCCATCGAAGGGAAGGTCATACTCAAACATCACCTGGTGTACCATACCGGGATAGATCATTTGCCAATCACCAAATCCTGCCGCGGTTCTGCGTAATTCGTCGCCTTCGCTATTATCAATAAACGCTAGGGAACGAGTATCTGCGTTCAGCGGGAACATAATCACCGGGGAGTCACTTCCCGCCGGGACAATGACCATTGAGGTGGGGTTATAAAAGAGCATGCTTTGCACGATATGGACTTTGTCTTTCTGCCCAAAAAAGATCGACACATGCATGCCTTCTCCCCGCAACATCGACGCGTCGGTGGTGGAATCAAACACCCAAATTTTTGTTTCCACCGTGCTCCCCGATTTATACTGACCGCCATCGATCGTCTCTGAACTGAACTTGATTCCATTATGTGTAAATGTGGCAATATAGGTCCAAGCCGGGTTATAAGGGATAAGACTAAAATCGAAAGATTGGTCCGATTTTAAATGAGTCGAAAGGATTTCAAGTACCTCATTCCCATTGTAGATAGTCATCAAAATTTGTGTGCCAAAATCAATATCCCCACCGGAGAAATTGATCAAATATCCGTGAATCGAAATAAATCCCTGCTGTTCTTCGTTCCTGGTTTTTACGTCACCAGTAGGTGTCAACACAGGTAACATTACTGGCAAGAAGTTCGCCATTCCAATAATTCGATCAGTCTGAATTTCACTATTCCGGACGACAATTGGCGCGTTTCGAGCGTCAAGCTCACCCATCGTTTTCGGGAGCTCGTAGGGTATGAAGATGCCTGCGATTAGAAGGGATAGAAATATCGTTGACTTACGAAGCAAGGCTCGCCTCTATCTGACGATCTTCTCTCCGCAGCCAGGGCAAAACTGATCGAATTGTTGGATCGGTTTTCCGCATTTCGGACAGAACCCCGCGGACCGTTCGGTCCGTTCACGCCGGCGATCAACGACCATCTGCTCGATGCTGGGGTCTTCAGTTGGGATCGATGGATGGATGATGCCTTTCTTATCATCAGAAATATCGCGTAAACTTGAAGTCATATGATTAAAAGCCAGGAAATTGAATTGGAGGGCTTTTTGGTTACCAGATCTTTTGATGTTAATCCATGCGTACGCATTTGAATATTCAGACCGCCTTGAAAGAATCAAAGCGATAACGGCAATGAGCAATAGTCCGCTCAGGGTAACCAATAAGGATAAAAATGGCATTTTGCAGTAACTCCGTTCAGAAAAAACTCGATTAATCAGATGACCGCTTAAGTTGGCTTCAAAATATCTCTCCCATGATTCGGGGGCAAGATATATAGATTTTGCCACAATGAGATTAATACAGGGTGAGAGCGCTGCCATTTTCTAGTGAAAGATTTTTCTCAATTCCCAGGCTTTACCAGTCATTTTTTAACGCGCTCAAACACAGTCTGGACTTTATCCACCGTGATGATAAGTTGATCATCTTCTGTGATCTGATAGTTCATGGATTGGATGGGAATTTCTCCGGATTCTGAGCCCGTGATGGCAATAATGTCTGGCTCCCGTTTCTCGTAATCAACTGTGAATGAAGTTCCGCTACGGCTGATCATTAAGGTATTGTCATCATTGAATTTCAACGTGATCCCCGAAACAGGCTCCTTCCATGTTCCAAGCAATGGGTCTTTCTCACTGCAAGAACTCAAAAGCAGCATGGAAAGAACCATAAAGAGAGTTATGATAGATCTGAATCTGTTATTGCTTTTCATCAAGATGAAGTTTACTTTTTTCATTTCAGGAATTCAAGAGTTGAGCGATGGTGAAAGGTCAAAAAATATGACCTCCGACCTATTTATTGAATGGTTGAATCCGATATACTATTGATAATTATTAAAAATCAGGAGCCTTTATGGCGAAAGTCATTGTTCTAACAGATACCACAGCTTACATACCTCAGCATTTTATTAGCGAACTCCCTATTGATATTTTGCCACTGATCGTTACCTGGGATGGAAAATCATACCGCGATGGCATAGATATGTCGCCCGAAGAATTCTATACGCGGCTCGCTAAAAGCAGTACTCTGCCTACTACCAGCCAGGTTAGCGTTAAATCATACCAGGATAAGTATAAAGAACTGTTGGACAAGGGGTATCAGGTACTTGTCATGCCCATCTCTTCGGGCATATCCGGTTCAGTATTTAGCGCATTCCAGGCAAAGGAATCCTTCAAGAACGATCCCGTCGAGGTCATTGATACTAAACTCGTCTCGATGGCATTGGGTTTCCAGGTGTTGACAACCGCCCGTGCCGCGAAACAGGGAGCCAGCCTGGAAGAATGTAAAGCGTTGGCTCTTGAAGCCTACAACCATATCGGCGTTTACTTTACCGTTGATACACTGAAATATCTGCATGCCGGTGGTCGTATCGGTGGCGCGAAGAGACTTTTCGGTACTGCACTCAAGATCAAACCCATCCTGGCTATCCGCGATGGAAAGATCGACGCCGTCAAGAGCGTGATCACCTCCGCCAAAGCCATCCAAGCCATGGTTGATTTGGTCGAACACGATATCGCCGGAAAAAATCCGGTCCGAATTTCTGTCTTCCATGCCAACGCGCCTGAAATCGCCCAACAATTGCAGGATAGGATTGTTAAACAGTTCAATGCTGTAGAAGGGATCCTCAGTTGGGTCAGCCCGGTGGTGGGAAGTCACGTCGGCCCCGGCACGCTGAGCATTGCTTACCAGGCTGGGCTCTAATCTTTAGATGAGGAATTTATTACGCTCCGGTAAACTCACCGGAGCGTTTTCGTAAATTATCTTTATAATTGAACTTAATTTACACTCAGGAGAGTAATAATGCCACAAGGGACTTATCATTTTCCAAAAGGTTTCCTCTGGGGAACCGCCACAGCGGCGCACCAGGTTGAAGGCGGCAACTCGAACAACAACTGGGCGGAATGGGAGAATCAGCCCGGACATATCAAAAATAATCAAAAAGCAGGGTTAGCCTGTGACTGGTGGGGAGGACGTTGGAAAGAAGACTTGAAACGCGCCCTGGATACCGGTCAGAATGCCCACCGTCTCTCAATCGAGTGGTCTCGCATCCAACCCACGCGTGAAAGCTGGGATGAAAAAGCCCTGGATCATTACATAGAGATCGTGCGCTGGTTGGTCGATCACAAAATGACCCCCATGGTTACCCTTCACCATTTCTCCGACCCCATCTGGTTGATGCAAATGGGTGGGTGGGAAAACCCCGATACTCCCGCGTTGTTCGAGGCGTTTACTCGTAAGGTAATCCCTGCCCTGGCGGAATATGTTAATCTCTGGGTTACCATCAATGAGCCAAATGTTTATGTCCTCTGTGGTTGGTTAGAAGGAGTATTTCCTCCCGGGGAAAAAAGCCTACCACAAGCGGCGGTCGTGCTCGAACACCTGTTACGAGGGCATGCCAGGGCATAGCATGCCATTCATGAGATTCAACCCCAGGCACAGGTTGGCGTGGCTATAAACTACCGTAGTTTCAAGCCAGCTCGTTCCTGGATGCCCTTGGACCGTATCCCGGTCAGTTTACAAAACCAGATCTACAACAATGCCTTTCATGATGCTCTCGTTGATGGCAAGCTGAATATGGTGTTTAAAAAAGTAAATATCCCCGAAGCTGCCAAAACACAGGACTTCGTCGGCGTGAATTACTACACACGCGACATAATCAAATTCGATCTCTTCAAACCCGGAAACATGTTCGGATCCAGTTCCTTTCCCAAAAACGCGCTTCTTTCCAGCACTGGGTTTCTTGCCAACGTTCCTGAAGGAATGTTCGACGCTCTCAAATGGGCGCACAGATATGAGTTACCTATCATCATCACCGAGAATGGCGTGGAAGACGACAAAGACTCTTTGCGCCCACGCTACACAATCGAGCACCTGTACCAGGTTTGGCGCGCTGCCAACTTCAACTGGCGCGTGAAAGGATACTTCCACTGGAGCCTGGTCGACAATTTCGAGTGGGAACGTGGCTGGACGCAACGCTTTGGTTTGTGGGGACTTGACGTGGATACTCAAAAACGCGTTCACCGCCCCAGCGTGGATATGTACGAAACAATTTGCAAAGAGAACGGTATTTCTAGTGAGATGGTCGAACGATTTGCCCCCGAAATACTTGACACACTCTTTCCGAAAGCCTGATCGATTGCTTTAACAACCATTCATTTTCCAGTGTCAGTTTGATTAACAGACTGGCACTTTTTATATCAAAAAAATGGAAAAATTCACCATTTTTATGGATCTTTTGTTAACTATTTTAACACGTGATTTAAGTGTATAATTTGATCATCCCATTGATGCAAAATTAAATTCAACTGATCGCACTCTGGGAGAAATGCGCCGTGTCTTATCCGGCAAACTTCATCTTGAAAAGTGAGTCTTTATGCCAAAGATTATCCGTGAATATCCCAACTCTTTCAACCTCCCCAAACGTGTTGAAGGGTTAAGTAGACTGGCACACAACATCTGGTGGGCTTGGAATCCCGAGGGGCAACGGCTGTTCCAGTTCATCGATCCACTATTATGGGAAAGCCTGAATCGGAATCCAGTTTGTTTCTTGAGGCAAATGGACCGTACCCGTTTGAACGCCGCGTTGAACAACCCCGAATATCTCAAACAATACGATAAAACGATTGCTGCGTTTGACCAATATGTAGCCGCGGAGAACACCTGGTTTAAGAATACGTATCCAAAATTAACCGACAAACAGATCGCTTATTTTTCATTTGAATTTGGCCTACACGAATCGATGCCATTTTATGCGGGAGGGTTAGGAATTCTCTCTGGCGATCACCTCAAAGAAGCTTCTGACCTTGGTCTCCCACTGACGGCTGTTGGATTCATCTATTCTCAGGGTTATTTCGTCCAGCATATCTCTGAGGATGGCTGGCAGGAAACCCGCACCCGCATCACCGATTTTGCTGAAATGCCTATCGTTGCCCTGCTTGACGAGAAGCGCAACCCATTGATGGTCTCTGTGGATCTGGCAGACCATAAGGTTTTCGCGCGGATCTGGGAACTGGAAGTGGGGCGTATCCACCTCTACTTGCTGGATACCGATATTGAACAAAACTCACCGGTCGACCGTCAGTTGACGGCACGTCTTTATAGCAGCGATCCCGAAGTACGCATCTCTCAGGAGATCCTGCTCGGCATGGGCGGTGTGCAGGCGCTGCGTCTGCTCGGATTGAACCCCGATGTATGGCACATGAACGAAGGACATTCCGCCTTCCTTTCCGTGGAACGCATTCGCGAGTTTAAAGCCGCTGGGATGACCCTCGAACAAGCCATGGACAAGGTCAAAACCGGAGACATCTTCACCACCCACACACCCGTCCCGGCCGGGAATGACATGTTCCCACTCTGGCTCATCGACAAATACTTCTCGCAAATTTGGGAAGAACTCGGCATGACCCGCGATCAGTTTATCGATCTCGGTCGTCAGGCTCAGCCCTGGGGAGAAACCTTCGTGATGCCGGTGCTTGCGATCCGCCTATCTGAACGTGCCAATGCCGTTTCAGAGCTGCATAGCCACGTCTCTCGCGGTATGTGGAACTTTATCTGGCCAGACCGCAAAGAAGACGCCGTACCCATTGGCTATGTAACTAATGGCGTACATACCCGCACCTGGCTGGCCCGTCAAATGGGATTGCTTTTCGACCAGTACCTGGGTAGCGACTGGACCGACCACATCGACGATTGTGAATTTTGGGAGAACATCACCAATATTCCCGATGCAGAGCTCTGGAGAGTCCAGCGACATTTGAAGAATAAACTGGTTAACTTCGCTAACGAACGCACTCGCCAGAACTGGCAGAACAGCCTCATCACTCCCAGTCAGGCGATTGCTGGTGGAGTGTTTCTTGAACCCTACTCGCTGACCATCGGCTTCGCGCGGCGTTTCGCCACTTATAAGCGCGCTAATCTCATTTTCCGTGATTTTGATCGCCTGATGCGTATCATCACCAACCCGTACCGGCCGGTGCAGATTGTGTTCGCCGGAAAGGCACACCCCGCCGATGAACCCGGCAAGATGCTTATCCAGCAGGTTTACCGTGCCGTCAAAGACAGTCGCAGCGGTGGACGATTGATCTTCCTGGAAGATTATGACATGAATATCGCGCGGTATCTTGTGCAGGGTGTGGACGTCTGGTTGAACAATCCCCGCCGCCCCAATGAAGCCTCGGGTACCTCGGGGATGAAAGCCGCCCTCAATGGCGCGCTGAACTTCTCTGTACTCGATGGTTGGTGGCGCGAAGGTTATAACGGTAAGAACGGTTGGTCGATCGGCACCGAAAAAGACTATACAGATCAAAACCAGCAAGACAATGACGACGCCCAAAGCATCTACGAAACACTCGAGAAAGAGATCGTTCCGTTGTATTATGAGAGAAACATCGATAAAATTCCTGTGGGCTGGTTGAAAATGGTCAAAGAATCGTTACGCACCCTCATTCCTGAGTTCAGTCTGCGGCGCATGTTAAAAGAATATACAAACGATTATTATTTGCCAGCTATCCGCGAAGAAAGAATCACCAAATAGCCGGCAGGAGAAACACAAATGCCTGAATACTTTTTACAACCTCATGCCTATTTAATTGCCTTTGGAATTTTCCTACTGCGTATCTGTGATATGTCGATGGATACGCTGCGCGTTTTGTTTGTGGTACGCGGCAGGAGATTAATCGTCTGGGTCCTTGGCTTTTTGCAGTCGCTCATTTTTGTCATCGCCATCAGCTCTGTGCTTACCGGTGAGAGAAACTACCTCAACATCATCGGTTATGCCACGGGTTTTGCCACCGGTAATATCGTTGGAATGATGATCGAAGAACGATTAGCCATCGGTCACGTTCTGGTGAATATCATCAGTTCAAACCGCGGTGCCTTGCTCGCTGAAAAACTCCGCGCCAGTGGATTCGCGGTGACCGAAATTACCGGGCGTGGCAAGAACGGCACTGTTTTCGAATTACACGCCAGTGTTCTGCGCAAAGATGTTGACCACGTTGAGACCATTGTGCTTGAAGCCGATCCAACGGCTTTCGTGACAGCCGAAGACATCCGTCCGGTGCGGCGGGGGTTCTGGCGCTCATAAAAGTAAAGCTCCTGATGGACATCATCATCAGGAGCTTTTTTTATTCCGTTGAAGCCGGACGCTGGACCTTTGGTTTTATGCGGTCCTTCTTTGCGATCTTTCTTGGGGAAGTAATCGCCTTACCAGCGTTAGGGCTAAGCAGCAAAGACAGTCGCGTTAATGCGTTTTCATCGTATTCGCATCGTCCGCAAATATCACATACCCATGCCGGAAAATCGGGGACAGTGATTAATTCGTTTCCGAGCCAGGTGTAATAAGCCACATACGCGCGATGCATGTGCCCAGCCTGGCATTCGTTGCACAGGATGATCGGATCGATGAGTGAGGTCATTGGTTTTTCCATTTATTACCTTCAAGCCGGATATCAGGCTCTTTTATATAAGATTACCATAAAATGAAATTTTGTGATTAAGTTTTGCCTAATTCGCTGGATATGGATAGGAAATGATCTTTATGGCATTCAAGGGCCAATAAACGAACAAAGCTTTTCCAACAACATCCGTCACAGGGACATAACCCCAAATATGAGAATCTGAAGACTCGTTGCGGTTGTCACCCAGCACAAATATTGCGTCGTTGGGCACGTGCCATTCGCCTTCGTACAATGGGGACTGGGAAATGTAATCCTCCTGAAGGATTTTGCCATTGACAGAAACCTGACCGTCCTTGATCACCACGGTGTCACCAGGAGTGCCAATGACCCGCTTAATGAAGTCTTCCTCTTCATAATTTGGGTTGTGGAAGATCACCACATCGCCGGTTTTATAATCGCCGTATTTGTATGCCAATCGATTTACCACCAACACATCCCCTGGCATAAATGTGGTCTCCATTGAAATATTTTCAACCTGCACGCGGGCAAATACGGCATCAATCCCGAAGTACAGAATCAAGGCAAGCAGGATCGTTTCGACAACATCCCACAATTCTCGCCACACAGATAAATAGCCAACCGATTCAGAAGATTGTATACCAATCTTATCTTCGTCTTCCACCAACATTCTCCTTACCTATAAATCGAATAAACATCTAGTTTACTCGTGTCGTGGTTTTAATACAATGCGCATCGGAGTGCCGGTGAAAGGGTATTCCTTGCGAATCTGGTTCTCTAAAAATCGGATATAAGAAAAATGCGCAAGTTTGGGATTGTTACAATAGATCATGAACGTCGGTGGATCTGATCTCACCTGGGTACCGTAATACATTTTAAGCGGATTCCCGGTTCGCGATGTTGGCGCATGCAAATCCTGCGCGTTCTGAATAATCCGGTTCAAACTGCCTGTATTCACCCTGGCCAGGCGCTCTTCCTGAACCTTAAGTGCGAGCGGCAGCACCTGGTCGACGCGCTGCCCGGTTTTTGCAGAAATGAACATGATGGGGACATAATCTACAAAATTCAACTCGTTACGAATCTTGGCGGTGTAATCCTGCATCGTGAAGCTGTCCTTCGCGATCGCGTCCCACTTATTCACAAGTACCACAACGCTTTTCCATTGTTCGATGATGTACCCGGCGATATGCGCGTCCTGGGCAGAAATCCCTTCCACTGCGTCAATCATCAAAAGTGCCACATCACAGCGCTCGATCGCGCGCATGGAACGCACCACGCTAAACTTTTCCACTCCGGGATCAATATGACCTCTGCGGCGGATTCCAGCAGTATCGATCAAAGTGACGGCCATACCATCAACATCGATCTTCGTATCAACGGCGTCGCGGGTTGTGCCAGCAATTTCACTGACAATCGATCGTTCAGCACCAGCTAGGCGGTTGAGCAAACTTGACTTGCCTACGTTAGGCTTACCAAGGATGGCAATCTTGATTGATTCTTCCTCAGGTTCCTCCAGTTGCGGCGGGAACATCGCCACCAGCGCATCCAGCAGGTCACCCGTACCCGTTCCATGGACCGCAGAGATGGCATACGGTTCGCCAATGCCCAATTCGTAAAACTCATTGATAAGCGCTCGTTGTTTGGCACTGTCAGCTTTGTTGGCAACGAGAATGATGGGAGGGTGTGCCACCCCATCCACCATCTTCTGATTCTTGCGTAAGATTGAAGCGATTTCCTGATCTGCCGGCGTGACGCCGCTTATCGTATCCACGATAAAAAGGACAATATCCGCCTCATCCACCGCGGCCAGAGCCTGGCTACGAATCTCAGATATAAAATCGGCAGACCCCACCGAAAGTGGGCTCTTGCGGCTGTTGGCAGTTGGGTCGATTCCACCGGTATCGATCACATCAAATTCGTGACCAGTCCATTCGCCCATGCCAAATATACGATCACGAGTCGTTCCAGGAGTGTCGTCTACGATCGCGACCATTTCTCCGCACAGGCGGTTAAACAAAGTGCTTTTACCGACATTTGGCCGGCCAACTAACGCGACTACAGGTCTGGTCATGATAATTTCCTTCTCGCAGACAATTTTACCCTAAATAAATTACAGCCGGGGATTCCGGCTGCTTCGATCTGTTACGGCGTGGGAGTTGGAGTAGGACCAGTGATGATCACCTGGAAAGTGGAAGGCAAGATATTCTCTATGCGCAGATCAGGATAATTCAGGGTAATTACCTTAGGTTCAAAGGTGTATGTCCCCGGTGCAAAGCCACTCAGATCTACCTGTACCCTCAAATCGTTTGCGATAACGGAATTCAATGAGACCATTGGGCCCGCGACGATTATATCTACCGTGGATGGAGAGAATTCAGCAGAATATCCTTCTTCCAGACCCAAAGCCACGATTGGAACATCGGTAAACTGAACGCTATTTTCCACTGTGGTGATCGATACCTGCACATTGACAGTTGGATCGCCCACTACAGTCACTCCATCTGGAAGTCTTAATTTTACGCTTTGATTGATATCGTCTTTCAACCCAGTCAGAATGATTGGATCGGTCTCGATATATCCTGGAAGTGAATCAATAAGAGCGGTATTCGTTGAGTAAACAGTAACGGTGGGTGGGTCAACCTGAATTGAGGCCAATTTATATCCCATGGCCACCTGTCCCTCGGTAACCACTTTAACCACAACATTTTTAAACCCACCGAGCTGAGTGATAGATTCCTTTACTTGAACCTTCGCGGGAGAAATGGTAACATTTTTTATTTCAACGCCATATTGATCGTAAGCTTTCAATGTTACTGATTGTGAAAAGTCAGCGGTTTTTCCATCTACGTTGATCTGAGCTCTGACCTCAGCCACCTGTGAGACGAGTGAAGTTGCCCCGCTGACAGTTGCCACAGTTTGATCGAGATCAGGGATACCTAATAGATATCCAATTGCCACATTCCCGACAGTAATCGCTCTAACATCAAATTGACTGCTGGCCAATTTCTCGAGCTGAATATCAACGGATCGTGGATTATAGAGCACAACTTCAACTGGCTTAACCCCTATGTTGATCTGGATCGGCACAGTATGAGCTCCCTCACCCATCCCGGTAAGATCAATAATCGCCCTTACTGGAGCTTTTTGGTTTATCAAAGTTGACCAAACTGAGTTCGGGGCGCGCAGGGTAAGCGAAACCGAATCGGGAAGACTTCCCAAGATCACCAAATCAGTTGACTGCCCAACAATTTCGACAGGAATCGTTGAAGGATATGCCTTTTCAACAGATGGATCAGATCCGGTAACCGCGATGATCCAAACTACCAGGGCTAAAATAAAAGCTGTAAAAAAGGTGGGAAGAAAACTACCAATAACACGCAGTGTTCGCATGGCCTAGTCTTCCTCCTTTTTTTTCGAGAATAGATTTCTGAAGAATTCCAATGGCTCAAATCCTGAGCTTCTTGATTCATTTGGTTCGTAGAAAGCCAACAGAATATTTTCAAGACGTTCGCTGTCCAGACGGCGGATCATTCGTCCGTTATGCGCGATTGAGATGGATCCAGTCTGTTCGGAAACCACCACGGTAATGGCATCGGTGGCTTCCGAAGTACCGAGAGCTGCCCGGTGACGCAATCCCATCTGTCTCTCCGGTGATTTGGTCAAAATACCACTTGCGGAGAGGGGCATAACACACGATCCTGCCACAATCAAGTTGTTAGCGATGATTACAGCGCCATCGTGCAGTGGTGTATTTGGATAGAAGATCTGCAGCAATAATTCAGCAGATACCGCAGCGTCCAGTCGGACTCCGGTATTTACGTACTCTTCAAGGCTCTGCCGCCGCTGCATCACAATAAGCGCGCCATGCTGGCGGCCACTCAACCTGGCTGCAGCTGTCACCACGGCCCGCACAGTCTGTTGTATGGCAGCATCCCGAATTACAGATTGCCGCGAAAATAACTGCGATGGCGCAGCCCTACCCAGCCTTTCTAGTCCACGCCGGATCTCCGGCGCGAAAATGACTGGGATAGCAAAGAGCAACGCCGGAACCACATTCTCAACCAGCCAGGTAAACGCTGGTAAATTGATTACCCTTGTGAGGATGGTAAGCAGGATGATGAAAACAATCGCTCCCCGCAGCAATACCATTGCCTGGGTATCTTTTAAAAGAAGAAGCACAATAAAAAACACAAAGGTGACCAGAAATAGATCGAGGACACTTAACCAGGTCAGTCTTTGAAAAAAGTAAACGATTTGGTTCAATATATTTGTCAATTCTCTCTCATTGACTATTCATACATCTAAATTGGCCGCAGTACCCGATCCATACGGAGTTGCTTAAAGAATAACACACATCCATCGCACAAACATTCCTGGGCGGCTTCCTGCCAGGCCAGAATGGATAACTGCTGTGGTGTTCTGGGCTCGTAGCCAAGACTTTTCCACAATACATCGTGCATGGCCAGAGTTTTGGGTACTACCACCAGTGAGGCCTCACATTGCAGGGTAGCTGAAGCCCTTTCCATTTCACGGATCATCACCGGAATGTATTGAGCCGGTGGTAAATCCGGGTCAAGAGCGATTTCAGTGGTACGAGCTACCAGGTTTTCAACTTGCCATGCCAGGATTCCCAAATAACGCTCTTCCACTTTAAGGAGGATGTACGCTTTTTCGCCAAAGGCTTCCATTACCTTGTCATGGGTCATAGGCGCGACAGGACGTACAAGCCGGTTGATTGTTTCGATGATGTCGTTTGCCTGTCTGGGGTTGGCCCGCAACACACTGACATCGCCAATTGACAAATGCACCGGTTGTGATATCGCAATTTCAGTATTTTGCGAAGCCGAAACCTTTTTCTGCCAAAAGTTTACCACCTGCCGCCAGGTATCTTCATAATTGGAGACATTCTTGATGATCACATCAGCGGTGTTCAGTTGCAACTCCTGTTCAGTCTGGCTGGAAATCCGCTGTCGGGCATCCTTCTCGGTCATGCCACGGTTTTGCATCAAACGCGAAAGCTGGATCTCTTCAGGAGCGTAGACCACCCACAACGAGTCACACATTCCATTCAATTCGGTATTGATGATCTTGATGGCTTCGATGACGATCACATCTTGGGTTGAACGGCTGACGATCAAATCAACCGCCTGCATCACCAAAGGATGAACGATCGATTCCAGCCTTTTTAACGCTTCAGGGTCACTGAAAACCAGCCTTCCCAATTTGGCTCGGTCGATCTGGCCATCAGATGAAAGAATGAACTTGCCGAAAGCCTCCACCACCGGTTGATATCCCGGCGCGCCTTTGGCTATGGCACGATGGCTGAGGGCGTCGGCATCAATACCGTAGGCGCCAAGATGCTCCAGCATGCGCCGAACGACACTTTTACCGGTGCCGATGCTGCCTGTTAAACCAATTACGTATTTACCTGGCCATTTGCTCAAATTGATGTCCTCGATGAATGCACATAAACCGACTCCCAATCATTTTAGCGATAGGCGGCTAAGTTGTCAATTTAAATGACAGTGAGGCGTCTCCCTAGTGAATCGAAAGCAGGAAGTATAATTACGAAAACTTTCTGAAAAGCAGGCCAATATGTTCAATTCTCCGCACCGTCGTTTTAACCCTTTGACCCGTGAATGGGTGCTCGTTTCTCCACAACGTACTGCCCGCCCGTGGTTGGGGCAGGTGGAAAAACCGGGCGTCCCTGAGATTCCTCCTTACGATCCCACTTGTCCGCTTTGCCCTGGGAATGAACGCGCCACGGGATCGGTGAATGATAAATATACTGGTACATATGTTTTTACCAATGATTTCCCCGCGCTAATGCCAGACACGGCAGGTTCCCCCACTGAAAGCATGGACGAGTTGATGAAAGCGGAGCCTGAAGCGGGTACCTGTCGGGTGATCTGTTTTTCTCCCCGCCACGATCTGACATTCCCCGACCTTACACTCGCCGAAGCCACAAATGTGGTGCAGACCTGGACTGAGCAAACCCGCGAGCTTGGCAATATGGCTCAAATCCAATACGTTCAAGTTTTCGAGAATAAAGGCGCCATGATGGGTTGCTCGAACCCACACCCTCATAGCCAGGTGTGGGCTACCGCGCATATCCCCAACGAACCAGCCATAGAACTGGCCAGCCAGCAGGAATATTACAGCGATCACCATGCTCCACTGCTCCTGGATTATCTGGCGCAAGAGAAAAAATCGCGAGAGAGAATTATCACCGCGAATGCCTCATTTACCGCGCTGGTACCTTTTTGGGCCATCTGGCCATTTGAAGTGATGGTCATTGCCAATCAACCCGTGGACAGTCTGACCGAACTCTCCACCGCCCAATCAACCGATCTAGCCGGTATTTTCCTCGATGTGACCCGCCGCTACGATGGTTTGTTTGGCGTTTCCTTCCCCTACTCGATGGGATTCCACCAGGCTCCATTTGATGGGCAGGATCACCCCGAATGGATCTTGCACGCGCACTTTTATCCGCCCTTATTACGCTCCGCGACCATTCGTAAATTCATGGTAGGTTACGAATTGATGGCCATGCCCCAGCGCGATCTCACCCCTGAATCGGCCGCGGAGCGAATTCGATCCATTCAGATCGAGGAGGTTAAATGAGCGAACTTCTGCAACGTTTTCCACCCATTGAGCCGTTCGCTGTTCATCAATTAAAGGTCTCTGACCTGCACACCCTGTATGTGGAAGAAGTAGGCAATCCAAAGGGAATTCCGGTCATTTTTCTCCACGGGGGTCCGGGCGTGGGTACACTGCCGCCATACCGCCAATTTTTTGATCCTCAGGAGTTCCATGTCATCCTTTTCTCACAGCGCGGATGTCCTCCCAGTTCGCCACTCGGTGAAATCCGCGAGAACGACACCTGGCGGCTCGTGGAAGACATCGAAGCCTTACGTGAAAAATTTGAAATCTCCCGCTGGATCGTCTTCGGTGGATCGTGGGGCAGTACCCTGGCTTTGGCTTATGCACTCGAGCATCCCGATCGCACCGCGGCTCTGGTCCTGCGCGGCATCTTTCTAGGGCGTCAACGTGAATTGGATTGGATTTATAAGGAAGGCGGTGTCTCACGCATTTTTCCGGAAGCCTGGCAAAAATTCAACGATTTAATCCCGGTGGCGGAACAATCTGATCTGGTGGCTGCCTACCACAAAAGGATCTTTGATCCCAATCCATCGGTGCATCTGCCGGCTGCCTGGTCCTGGGTAACTCTGGAAGATAGCATTGGCACCCTTCTCCCGTCCGAGCCGACGCCTTTCACCGATGAGACCGCCCTTTCCATGGCCAGGATCGAATGCCATTACATGATCAATCACCTCTTCTTCAAAGAAGATGATTATTTGTTGAAAAAAGCTCACGAACTAAAAGGAATCCCCTGCGATATCGTCCAGGGACGCTACGATATGATCTGCCCGGCAGAAAGCGCCATCGCGCTGGCCAATGAAATGCCTCAGGCTAGACTGCATTTGGTGGCTGATGCCGGACACGCCAGCGGTGAACCTGGCAATACCAGCGCGCTGATCGCTGCCATGCAGGACCTGAAAACCAAGTTCGTATGAGGAGCCTCCCAGTGCCCGATCACAAAGCCATTTACAACCAGGAAGCCGATAATTACGAACGGTTGGTCAGTCAGGAAGACTATCAAGGGAATATCCTAAAAGCTATCCAGAAAGTTGTTTATCTGAAAGATCTGGATGTTCTCGAAATGGGTGCCGGTACCGGACGGCTAACCTGTTTGCTCGCGCCACTGGTGAAGTCGATCACCGCGTACGACTCGGCAACCGCCATGATCGAGGTGGCTCGTGAACGCCTATCTTCTATGGGATTGAGGAACTGGAAGATCGGAGTTGCCGATCACCGCAACCTCCCCGCGGCCGACGCCTGTGCCGATCTTGCCATTTCTGGTTGGAGTATTTGCTATCTGGTCGATTGGAACCAGCAAGACTGGAAAACGGAACTGAACAAAGGGTTGGCGGAAATGGCGCGGGTGGTAAGGTCTGATGGAACCATGATCATCATCGAGACCCAGGGAACCGGTTTCGAAACACCTCACCCTCCCGAACACTTGCTTGAGTACTTCAAATACCTTGAGGAAGATGGCTGGCAAAAAACCTGGTTCCGCACGGATTACAAATTCAAAGACAAAACCGAAGCCAGAGAACTCACGGCCTTTTTCTTCGGTCAGGAACTGGCAGACCGGTTTGACAGTGAGTATCTGCCCGAATGCACCGGTTTGTGGTGGAAAATGAAATAAAAAGACACCCATTTTTTAGGTGTCTTAATTTTCTGATTACTGCTCTTCGCCAACGGTACCGCTTTCGAATTTCTTCTGGCGGTAAACGATGCGTCCGCGGGTTAAATCGTACGGGCTCATTTCCACCTTGACGTGATCTCCCAGGAGAATACGAATATAATACTTACGCATTCGCCCGGCCAGGTAGGCTAACACCTCATGGCCATTCTCCAGGCGGACCCTGAACTGGGTGCCCGGTAAGGCTTCGACGATCACGCCTTCCATCTGTATCTTATCCTCTTCCTTGGCCATAGATCCTCCTGTACGTTACTGCGTCCGTTGAAAACTATTCACCAACCTTGGTGAATTGACGGCGTTTGATTCGGCGGATGGCTTTCTTCTTCTCCACACGGCGCATTTCGCTTTTGGAGATGAACCAGCGTTTCCGTCTAAGTGTGCTCAACACACCACTCTTTACGACCTTTTTGCGGAAACGTTTCATCAGTGAATCTGATGATTCGTTCGGGCGTAAGACAACTACTGGCATTTGTATTCTCACCTCCAATCCTGCATGGAATAAAAAACTGCGGCCTTCTCTGCGCGCAGTTATAGTTTTACCGAACTCGAGTGTGGAGCGATACAGAATATCCGCTAATCACCTCTCCAAGGAATCAAACCATTCCAAACTGGCACAGAAAGAACATTGATATTATACCGCGATTCTTAAAAAATTTTTGATGAATTTTTGGATGAGAAGAAGCTCTGCTTGTTGATACGTATGATCCCAAGATAATTTGATAATCGATGGTACTCTAGGCGAATACCAGCCTCTTTGAATTTGATATCGTCTTTATCAATTTCCCAGTAATACTCCACTTCCCAATCGTCTTTATACTCATCGCTGACCGTTTCTCTATGTCGCCGATTGGTAAACATGATATCAGCGATGAGGATCTCTCCGTTCGGCATCAAGTGCATCAATAAACCATTTATGATTCGAATTTTCTCATCCACAGGAAAGTGATGCAACAGGTAAACCATTGTGATTACATCATATTTCCTCATTAATTTTGAGGATAAGGGCTCTCTCACATCGTGTAAGAAAAACTTGGCCTTTGGAACCTTCCTCCTGGCTATTTCGAGCATGGCAGGTGAAAAATCTGTTCCAATAACCTCACAGCCGTGATCAACTAGTTTTTCAGCCAAATTGCCGGTTCCTGTCCCAAGGTCAAGCACTTTTATCCCCTTGCGTGGATTGACAAAATCGACAACTAATTCCAACAAGTCATTATATCTTTCAAACGGGAATCCATGACACCCATAGACTGATTCGTCGTATCCCGGCGCCCATTGATCAAATTCTGATGGTGGAAAATCAATCACACCCATAATCATAAGGGAAGACTAGATCTCCCTCAATACCTCCCCTTTGCGATTTCTATAATTATTTTCAGTGATCAATCCTTTCGCTTGCAGATCTGCCAGTCCATCAAGCAGTGACTCCACCCAACCTTTCTCACTACCAGGTTCCGAAAAGTTGATCTTGACCAATTGAATTTGTTCCGGTCTGATCGGATCATACTTGATATGCACCCGGCAGCCGGGACAGATCAAAGCCATGTTCAACCTGGAGACAATTGTCTTCACCGCTACGTTACACGAGACTCCTTCGTTCCGTTTGAATTGGAGCTGTAATTTCACCTGGAGATTCTCATTGATCGATAAACCAATATCGCTGACACCAACAACCTCACCGCGCGCCTCGATGTCGTTTTTGATCTCCACCTGATTCATCTTGCGGTATAGACCGATCATCACTACCTTTTCAACGATCAATGAAAACAGGATTCCCGTAGCACTGATGAGCGTACCCTCATCCACCATCTGTTAAATGCTTCTTCCAATCAAATCGCTTTAAACAGAAGAATATTATATAGATGCTGGCTGCGATACTAAGGACAAATACCAATCCAAAAAATGCCAAATCATTCTGGGTCTTTTCCTTCGTAACAAATTAATTCTTTTCTAGAATCATTATAGAGTATTCTTCAGATTGTTTCATCGGTGAATAAATACGGAGATCCAAAGCCATCGGAATAATAAAATGAAAAAGCCGCATTGAAAACAAGCGGCTTAAGTAATTAAAAGAAAAAAGTCCCTTGGCAATGACCTACTCTCCCAGGAGGTCGCCCTCCAAGTACCATCGGCGCTGACAGCCTTAACGACCGGGTTCGAGATGTAACCGGGTGTACCACTGTCGCTCAAATCACCAAGAGACTTAATTCACTTATTAAGTTTACCAACGAATAGTATGTAGTCCTCACAAAGAGTGCCGAGTTCCCCGCACCATATGAAGAAGCCCTCGATCATTAGTACGGATTAGCTAAACGCATTACTACGCTTACACACTCCGCCTATCAAGCAGATAGTCTATCTGCGATCTTACTCCCTTACGGGAAAACAGGGATCTAATCTTGTGGCAAGTTTCCCACTTAGATGCATTCAGCGGTTATCTCTGCCTGACTTAGCTACCCAGCAATGCCGTTGGCACGACAACTGGAACACCAGCGGTCAGTCCACCCCGGTCCTCTCGTACTAGGGGCAGCTCCACTCAAATCCCTTACGCCCACAGCGGATAGAGACCGACCTGTCTCACGACGGTCTGAACCCAGCTCGCGTACCGCTTTAACGGGCGAACAGCCCGACCCTTGGGACCTTATACAGCCCCAGGATGCGATGAGCCGACATCGAGGTGCCGAGCGAAGTCGTCGATGTGAACTCTTGGACTTCACCAGCCTGTTATCCCCGGGGTAGCTTTTGTCCGGTAAGCCACGGCCTTTCCACTCAGTACCGTGGGATCACTAAGACCTACTTTCGTATCTGCTCGACGCGTTGGTCTTGCAGTCAAGCTCCCTTATGCCTTTGCACTCTCTGGCAGGTTTCCATTCTGCCTGAGGGAACCTTTGTGCGCCTCCGTTACCTTTTAGGAGGCGACCGCCCCAGTCAAACTGCCCACCTGGCACGGTCCCCCACCCGGATTACGGTGTGGGGTTAGGGTCTAAACAAGCTTAGGGTGGTATTTCACCGATGGCTCCACCGAAGCTAGCGCTCCAGTTTCACAGCCTCCCACCTATGCTACACAAACCTTGCCCAAACTCAATGCCAAGATGCAGTAAAGCTCCACGGGGTCTTTTTGTCCTGCTGCGGGTAGGCCGCATCTTCACAGCCATTTCAATTTCGCCGGGTCCCTCGTTGAGACAGTGCTCTAGTTGTTACACCGTTCGTGCGGGTCGGAACTTGCCCGACAAGGAATTTCGCTACCTTAGGACCGTTATAGTTACGGCCGCCGTTCACCGGGGCTTCAGTTCAAAGCTTCGACTTGCGTCTAACCTCTCCCTTTAACCTTCCGGCACTGGGCAGGTGTCAGCCCCTATACATCGTCTTGCGACTTTGCAGAGACCTGTGGTTTTGTTAACCAGTCACTAGAGCCATTTCACTGCGACCTCTCAACGCTCATTATTCATTCACGTCAAAAGGCACCCCTTCTCCCGAAGTTACGGGGCTATGTTGCCTAATTCCTTAACGAGGGTTCTCCCGTTCGCCTTGGTATATTCTACCCGTCTACCAGTGTCGGTTTGCGGTACGGGCACTCTAGAATCAATGCTTAGAGACTTTTCTTGGCAGCAAGGCTTAGCTCACTTCCACCTCAAGGGCACGCCACCATATCTCAACTCAAACCGCGGATTTACCTACGGCTCTCAACGTCTGACATATGGTGCACCCACACGACCAATCGTGGGCTGGCCTACCTCGCTGCGTCCTCTCATCGCTCCTCTAAAGTGGTTCGGGAATGTTGACCCGACGTCCATCACCTACGCCTTCCGGCCTCGGCTAAGGACCCGACTAACCCGACGCGGAATGACCTGGCGTCGGAAACCTTAGACATACGGCGAACATGGTTCTCACATGTTTTACGCTACTCATGCCTGCATTCTCACTTCTGTCCGCTCCAGCCGTCCTTACGATCGACCTTCACTGCAAACAGAACGCTCCCCTACCATCCCGGCTTGCGCCGAGATCCAAAGCTTCGGTATTATGCTTAGCCCCGTTAAGTTTTCCGCGCAAGACCACTTGACCAGTGAGCTATTACGCACTCTTTAAAGGGTGGCTGCTTCTGAGCCAACCTCCTGGTTGTTTAAGTAACCTCACATCGTTTCCCACTTAGCATAAATTTAGGGACCTTAGCTGTTGATCTGGGTTGTTTCCCTCTCGACCACGAAACTCATCTCCCGTAGTCCGACTGCTATGTTATGGAATATCGGCATTCGGAGTTTGATTGGGTTTGATAAGCACTAAGCCCTCGTACCCATTCAGTGCTCTACCTCCGATATTTAACACATAGCGCTAACCCGAAAGTTATTTCGGGGAGAACCAGCTATCTCCGAGTTCGTTTGGCATATCACCTCTACCCACAGCTCATCCCCTAATTTTGCAACATTAGTAGGTTCGGGCTTCCACGAGTGATTAGACTCGTTTCACCCTGTCCATGGGTAGCTCACCCGGTTTCGGGTCTAATTCCAGCGACTAAACGCCCTATTCAGACTCGCTTTCGCTACGGCTTCGAGTGTATCTCTCTTAACCTTGCCACTGAAATTAACTCGCAGGCTCATTCTCCAAGAGGCACGCTGTCAGGCGTAGCGGCGCGCACCCGGCTTTCACCGGAGCACCGACCCGCTATTAGCCCTCCAACTGCTTGTAAGTTTACGGTTTCAGGTTCTATTTCACTCCCCTCAACGGGGTACTTTTCGCCTTTCCCTCACGGTACTTGTTCACTATCGGTCGCCAAGTGTATTTAGCCTTGGAGGGTGGGCCCCCCGGATTCCTGCCGTATTAGCGTGCACGGCAGTACTCAGGTACCTGACGGGAGGTGTTTCGCTTTCGCTTACGAGACTGTCACTCTCTTTGGTTGGCTTTCCCATACCATTCTGCTAGCAAAACACTTTGTAACTCCACAATGTCAGGCCCTACAACCCCGCTACGGCAAGCCGTAGCGGTTTGGGCTAATCCCCTTTCGCTCGCCACTACTCGGGGAATACTCTCTTTTCCTCTGGGTACTTAGATGTTTCAGTTCCCCAGGTGCCCTTCAATCCGTCTATGTGTTCAACGGATGATACCAGCGGTTCGCGCTGGTGGGTTTCCCCATTCGGAAATCTCCGGATATATCGCCTGTTTACGGCTCCCCGAAGCTTATCGCAATAACCTACGTCCTTCATCGGCACTTGGCGCCAAGGCATCCACCATAAACCCTTAGTAGCTTCTCACACATGATGCGGAGAACTCGATACTCTTTGGTATCGTTTATTACAATTTGCAAAACATTTATGTTGTTTTGACTTGGCCTACATACTATTCGATTGGTAAAGTTCAGCTGATCCATTTTCATGGTCAGGCGCTGTTGAAAAGCGCAAAGTGACTCTCACTTTCGTGCGAACCACTTGGCCCGCTTCAACAGCTTCAATTATCAAAGAGACAAGTCGACCCGGCTAGCCGCCGGGTCAGAAGAACCGTGCGGTTTCGCTTTTGAGGTTAATTCCTGGTCGAACTAACTTCCACTTACTTCTCCATATGTTGCTCAGTGGAGATGAGGGGATTCGAACCCCTGACCTCCGCCGTGCAAAGGCGGCGCTCTCCCAACTAAGCTACATCCCCAGATCTTCTGGGTCCAGGTGGGCCTTTCAGGATTCGAACCTGAGACCTCGCCCTTATCAGAGG